>Ga0102815_10000014_pt1 | contig 138968 bp, 104 predicted proteins | sample ColrivemetaGS759_FD_79113 | JGI IMG/M metagenome (GOLD analysis project Ga0102815, IMG submission 79113) | Estuarine microbial communities from the Columbia River estuary - Ebb tide ETM metaG S.759 | ecosystem: Environmental > Aquatic > Marine > Intertidal zone > Estuary | place: USA... | reverse complement strand
TCGATCCTTAACATCTTTCCCAGTATTGATACTTCGACGTGTGCGACTTCCGTGCGAGAATTCAACAAACGCGCAGCGCAATTGGATGGCGTGAAAGTCTATTGTATCTCCAGGGATCTGCCATTTGCTCAAAAAAGATTTTGTGGTGCTGAAGGCATCGAAAATGTGTTTACACTTTCTGATTATGTTGATGGACAATTTGGTAAGGCAATGGGGTTACACATGATCGATGGTCCATTGGAAGGGCTGCATGCAAGGGCTGTGATCGTTCTGGATGAAAAAGGTCGAATCTTATATACCGAATTGGTGAAAGAGCTTTCTTCTGAACCCGACTATGAAAATGCAATCAACGCTTTGAAATAAAAAAGGCCGACTAATTAGTCGGCCTTTTCATTTATTAAAATTCAAATGTCTCCATGAATTTCGTGGTGAAGTTTCCTTTGCGGAAATCTTCATTGTCCATTAATTTCTGATGGAAAGGAATTGTCGTTTTTATTCCTTCAATGATATACTCATCAAGAGCACGTTTCATTTTCAGGATCGCTTCTTCACGTGTTTGAGCAACAACGATCAGTTTACCGATCATTGAGTCATAATTCGGTGGGATTGTATATCCTGCATAGGCATGTGTGTCAATTCGAACACCATGTCCACCTGGTGAATGATATGAAGTAATTTTTCCTGGAGAAGGTCTGAAATCATTGTAAGGATCTTCCGCATTGATACGACACTGGATCGCATGCAAATGAGGAAGGTAATTTTTTCCAGAGATCTTTTCACCTGCAGCGATCTTGATCTGCTCTTTGATCAAATCGTAATCGATTACCTCTTCTGTGATCGTATGCTCGACCTGGATACGCGTATTCATTTCCATGAAATAGAAATCTCTGTTCTTATCAACAAGGAATTCAACCGTACCTACACCTTCATATCTTACGGCTTTTGCCGCCTTGATAGCTGCAGCACCCATTCTCTCACGAAGTTCATCTGTCATGAATGGAGAAGGCGTCTCTTCAACTAATTTCTGGTGTCTTCTCTGGATCGAACAATCTCTTTCTGATAAGTGACAAGCATTTCCGTATTGGTCTCCAGCGATCTGGATCTCAATGTGACGAGGCTCTTCAATGAATTTCTCCATATAAATACCATCGTTACCAAATGCAGCGCCAGCTTCCTGACGTGCAGAATCCCATGCAGCCTGGATATCCTCTTCTTTCCAAACGATTCTCATACCCTTACCACCACCACCGGCAGTTGCTTTAAGGATGATCGGGTATTTAATCTCTTTCGCTATCTTTTTAGCGTCATCAAGATCTTTTAACAGTCCTTTAGAACCAGGAATACAAGGTACCCCAGCTTTGATCATAGTAGCTTTAGCTGTTGCTTTATCTCCCATTCCTGCAATTTGCTCTGGTAAGGCACCAATGAACTTGATCCCATGCTCCTGACAAACTTTAGAGAACTTTTCATTCTCTGAAAGGAATCCGTAGCCTGGGTGAATAGCATCTGCATTTGTGATCTCTGCCGCAGCAATGATATTTGGGATAGACAGGTAAGACTTCGCACTTACCGCCGGACCGATACAAACCGCTTCATCTGCAAATCGAACAGGTAAACTGTCTTTATCTGCTGTCGAATAAACGGCAACTGTTTTGATCCCCATCTCCTTACAGGTTCTGATCACACGCAATGCGATCTCACCTCTATTGGCAATCAATATCTTTTTAAACATAAAACTCGTTTTGGATGAATGAATAACTGTCTTTCAGTTATTCAACAGTCAAATTAAGCAGGATCAACAAGGAATAAAGGCTGATCATATTCAACCGGAGAAGCATCGTCAACCAATACTTTCACGATCTTACCAGCAACTTCTGATTCGATCTCGTTGAACAATTTCATCGCTTCAATAATACAGATCGTATCCCCTTTGTTGATGTTGTCTCCTACATTCACAAATGAATCCTTGTCTGGTCCAGGTGAACGGTAGAATGTTCCGATCATTGGCGATTTAATTGTGATGTACTTTGAGTCATCATCCGCAGCTGGAGCAGCAGGTGTAGCCGCCGGAGCAGCAGCAACCGGAGCCACAGGAGCAGCAGCAACTGGCGCCACAGGAAGTGGTGCAGGGGCAGCAGCCTGGACAATAATAGGAGTATCTGTTCCTTTATTTTTTCCTTCTGATTTGATCGTGATCTTGAAGTCCTTCTGTTCGATCTCGACTTCTGTCACTCCTGATTTCGCTACAAACTTGATCAGGTCTTGAATTTCATTCAGATTCATACTTTTCAATTATTTGAGGGTAAAGTTAGTTTTTTTCGGTAATTAATAAGCCCATTTCAGGTAAACTGCACCCCAGGTGAAGCCTCCTCCAAAGGCCGAAAGAATTACATTGTCTCCTTTCTTGAGTTGATTCTCATAATCCCACAAACACAATGGTAACGTTGCTGCCGTTGTGTTTCCGTATTTCTGGATATTGATCATCACTTTCTCCTTTGTTAGGCCCATTCGATCTGCAGTTGCATCGATGATTCTAAGATTCGCCTGATGAGGCACTAACCAATCAACATCATCTGAGCTAAGGTTATTCTTTTCCATGATCTCAGCAGATACATCTGCCATGTTCGTCACAGCAAATTTGAACACTTGTTTTCCTTCTTGTTTCACAAAGTGCATTCTCTCTTCCACTGACTGATGTGATGGTGGACATGCAGATCCACCTGCTGGCTGGATCAAATATTGTCTTCCCGAACCATCAGATCTCAAGATATAATCTAGTACACCGTTACCTTCATCATTTGGTTCCAAAAGAACTGCACCTGCACCATCTCCAAAGATCACACAAGTTGTTCTGTCCTGATAATCAATGATCGATGTCATTTTATCTACCCCAATCACTAACACCTTCTTATGACGGCCTGTTTCAATAAACTGAGCTCCTGTAGAAAGTGCATAAATGAATCCTGAACATGCCGAGTTCAAATCAAACCCCCATGCATTTTTCATCCCGGCTTTATCACAAACTACATTTGCTGTACTCGGGAAAGGATAATCTGGAGTAACCGTAGCTACGATCACCAATTCGATTTCTGATGGATCAACACCTTTTTTCTCCAGTAAAGCTTTAACGGCTTCAGCTGCCATATCAGAAGAAGCTCCGTCGCGCATTACTCTTCGCTCCTTAATACCTGTCCTTGTAGTGATCCACTCGTCAGAAGTATCTACGATCTTCGCAAGATCTTCATTAGTCATTACATCTTTCGGAAGGTATCCTTGTACTCCGGTAATTGCTGCTGTGATCTTTCCCATATTAATTAAATGCCTCGTTCACCTTTGACGCCAACCCCGATAAGGCAACATCGCCGGCATGTAAAATCATATTCTTAACGGCCACATCATTGGAAATACCATGACCAATGATCACGTTTCCTTTAACTCCAAGAATTGGGGTGCCACCGTAATTTTCATAATTGAAGCGATCAAAGTACTCGTCTTTGATCCCTCTCATTTTCATCAAGGAATAAATTCCTTCTGCCTCCTTCAATACCACGTTACCAGTGAAACCATCACAAACAATGACATCTGCCTTGCCCATGAATATGTCTCTGCCTTCCAAATTTCCAACGAAATGGATATCATCTGATTCAGCCATTAGTTTATGGGCTGCAAGAGTCAGTAGGTTTCCTTTTGAATCTTCTTCTCCGATATTCAATAGAGCCACTCTCGGCTTTTCCACTCCATAAACGTTTTTGGAATATAGGGTTCCAAGAACTGCAAACTGATACAATACATCTGCTTTACAATCGGCATTCGAACCCACATCCAATAAAATGGTTTTTGAACCGTCAATCGCTGGTAAAGTGGAGGTAATACACGGTCTGATGATTCCAGGAATTGTGTTGATCTTGTAGATTGAACCCACAAGCATCGCACCTGTGTTTCCTGTACTTGCAAACGCATTGATTTCTTTCTTCGCAAGAAGATCAAATCCGACAGCTATACTACTATTAGGCTTTTGAGGAATAGCTCGTGTAGGATGGTCATGCATCGTAATCACGTCTGGAGCATGAACGATCTCATAATCCGATGGATCCTGATCCAACGACAAAAGGCCACTAGAGATCTGATCCCTGTCGCCTATCAACACGAGTTGAACATCGTTTGGAAGTTCCTTTTTGGCAAGAACCGCCCCTGAAATATTCGCATCAGGAGCAAAATCTCCACCTAAGATATCTATTCCTATCTTCATGAAAGAAGAGTCAGATTAGCGCAGATTAAACTGCTACTTCTTTTTCTGCTACAACTTTTCCTTTGTAATACAGTTTTCCTTCATGCCAGTAAGCATGGTGGAATAAATGAGGTTGCCCTGTCGTAGGACAAATAGCGATGTTATTCGCAACGGCCTTCACGTGAGTTCTTCTCTTATCACGTCTCGTCTTCGATATTTTTCGCTTAGGATGTGCCATTTGTACTTATTATTAACTGTTTAATTCAAATTTTTTAATGCTGACCAACGTGGATCAATCGGACCGTCATCACCTCCCTCATCTTCATCCTCATCCCAGTCTCCATCCTCATCCTCATCGTCGTCCCATTCCTCGTCGTCGTCCCATTCCTCGTCGTCATCTTCCCATTCTTCATCTTCTTCATCATCGGCAACCAAAGAGTATTGGTTTAGAATTTCGATCATTTCCTCATTACATTCACCAGCTGGGTGAACAAATTTTGAGGGTAAGATGACAGTAATTAGCTCATAAATACTATCTCTTACGTCGATCTCGTACTCATCCGGATGCAACACAATTAATGTTTCATCATCAGATGGTTCGGTTCCAAACTTATAGATCAACTGAAAATCTCCTCTTACAGGAATTTCCACCTGATCCGTACAACGATCACATTCAACAGAAACAATTCCATCGGCCGTATAATGCCCGATCAACATTGTTTCCTTTTTTTCAAGCTCAAGTGTAACTGACACTTTACCGCTTTGGATCATTGAGTACTCCCGGTCTTCAAAGAACGAATCATCGATCTGAAAATCAAACTTATGTGTCCCAATCTTTAGGCCCACAAAAGGTATTATATATTCCCTTTTTGACTTCAAATCGCTTGAAAATTGGGAGGCAAAGGTAACAATTTTAACTTAAACTGAATTCCTTTCCCTCTTTTTTTAATTTATATCGAAATTATTCAATCTCTTCTCCTTCTCTTTTGCGTTCTCTGACCTGAGATTTCAATGGATTTGCATTGATCTCTCGATGCATTTTTCTGTTTTTAAAAACATCCATTGCCGTATAGATTGCACTTCTAAGCGATTGCTCTGAAGCGATTCCCTTTCCAACAATGTCAAATGCAGTTCCATGATCCGGAGAAGTACGAACTATTGGTAATCCTGCTGTATAATTCACTCCCTCTTCAAAGGCCAGTGCTTTAAATGCAGCTAATCCCTGGTCGTGATACATGGCTAGCACTCCATCAAACCCCTTCATCGCATTGGATCCAAAAAACCCATCCGCCGGATAAGGCCCGAAAGCTAAAATATCTGCATTTTTTGCCGCGTTGATCGCCGGAGTGATGATTTCTTGTTCTTCAGCACCCATTTTCCCATTTTCACCTGCGTGAGGATTTACCCCAAACACTGCGATCTTCGGTCTGATCACTCCAAAATCTTTACGTAAACTCTGATCGAAAGCCTTGATTTTATCAACGATCTTTTCTCTTGTCAACGCTGTCGAAACATCTTTCAATGGAATATGACTTGTAACAAGGGCAACCTTCAATGCTGATGAAACCATGATCATAAGTGCATCTTTCTCACCGGAAAGGTCTGCAAGATATTCTGTATGCCCTGGAAATTTAAATCCTGCCTTAACAATTGCTTCCTTCGAGATCGGTGCCGTAACTAGCACATCGATCTTTCCCGAAGCCAATTCTTGAGTAGCTAACTCCAAAGCAGCAAAAGCTGCCTTACCCCCTTCCTCGGTCATTTTACCCTCTTCGATCGCAATATCATCCTGCCATGCATTGACAACATTCACCTTCTTCGAATGCGCTTCACTCGCTGATTTACATGACTGGTAGCTAAAATCATTCTCATCCAATACTTTCTTGTAATGAGCGAATACCTTGGTAGAACCATAGATTATGGGTGTGCAATCAATGGACATCCGAGGGTCTTTGAATACCTTCATGATGATCTCTGGACCAATCCCATTGATGTCTCCTATCGATATTCCCACCTTAATTGGATTCGGGTTGACGTAATCTTTTTCTTTTTCCATTTAAATCATCTTTTTCATGAAGTTGCAAAGCAATCTTACTCCGTATCCTGTTCCTCCCTTTCCTTTGTAATTTTCAGGCGAATCCAACCATGCTGGACCAGCAACATCTATATGAATATATGGATGCTTTGTGAAATGCTCCAGAAATTTTCCAGCAGTGATCATTCCGGCATTTGGCCCTCCAATATTCTTCAGATCAGCAATATCCGACTTCATTTCTTCACCATATTCGTCCCAGAATGGAAAACGAACGACTCTTTCATGTTCGACACTACCCGCTTCCTCCAACTTGTCGAACACCTCATCTTTTGCATTCCCCATTGCTATAGCCGCTTTGGTTCCGATTGCTCTCACCGCTGCTCCTGTCAGCGTAGCAAGACTTATTACTAATTGAGGCTTGAATTTATCTGCATATGCAATGGCATCCGCAAGGATCATTCTTCCTTCAGCATCGGTGTTCAACACTTCCACAGTCGTTCCGTCGAACATATTGATCACATCACCAGGAGTATAGGCATTACCTCCGGGACGATTATCAGTTGCAGGAATTAACCCTATAATGTACGCATCTATTCCTGATAAGGCGGATAGACGAATTGCTCCGGCCACAGCTGCAGCACCGGCCATGTCACTTTTCATGACATCCATTGACCCAGGTGTTGGTTTCAAACTTAATCCACCGGTATCATATACCACCCCTTTTCCAACCAATACAATTGGTTTAGTATTCTTCGCATTCTTGGGCTTATATTCAATAATGGTGAAACTTGGAGGATCAATTGAACCTTTGTTGACAGCAAGTAAACCGCCCATTTTTAAAGACTCAATCTGTGTTTTTCCAAGAACCCTAACACTTACGCCTTCAATGTTCAATGAATCTTTGATCTCCTCTCCCAGCTTCTCAGCTGTCAGGTAAGAAATAGGCTCATTAACCAAGTCTCTTGTCCAATGCACTGTTTGATAAACGTTGTTCAAACGAACAAGGTCCTTTTCAGAAAGGTTATCTCTAAAACCAAGTAATTCAAGTTCTTTTCGATCTGCTTTTTTCTTGTATTTCTGAAATGAATAGGACGAAAGTAAAAATCCCTCTGCCCAAAGGCTCACAGATTTCTTTGCTCCAAAAACAGTCAAGCTCTTAATTTCCTTGGATAAGGTTTGCCAGGTTTTATAACCTGTAACTCTCAATTCTTCAGGACTTACGGATGGGTCGACCAAAAAAATGAATGAATCAACACTCTTAATAAAGTCAAACTTTTTATCTGAACCCACAAAAGATTCAATGGTAGACTTCAATCCCTTATCGATTCCTTCTGGAATGTTCTTTTTATCGGCAAGGATCACCATTGAACCAGATGGTTTACCGGCGATGATCTCTAATTTTATCATGATTCTTGAATGAAGATCAAAGTTAAGAACAATTTGACTGCCTTCCTAAGATTATTCTCCCATCTCTTCCTCTTCCATCATCTCCATATCCCCTTCACCTTCCTCGTAATTGTTCATGTTCACATCGTAAAACTCTTTATTCAGTGCTTTACCCATTTTATAGTTTGTGATCATGATGTCCAGTAATTTTTCACGATATTTTATCTCTTCCTCAAGGTTCGGCATGTTTGGATTCAAACAGATATCTCCAAGGTATTTTGTTTTAGAAAGGTCACCTGCCAACCATCTACCATTCCTCTTTCCCTGCACAAATTCACCTACCTGATTCAGCTTACCATACGGGTCATAATATTTCCAAACTCCAGTTGGTAATCCGTCTTTCATCATGCCCTCGTTCTGCAACACTCCATTGTCATAATAATTCTTCACATAACCATTCATTCTGCCGAGCGTATCGTTCGATTCCCAAATGGTATATAGCTGTCTGATCTCATAATGATCCGTATGAGAGCAATCGTATTTCTCAAACTTCTCAATGATATAGGCATCGTAGAGTTTATTCCCATTCGCATCATAATCTGTTAGGATTCCCTTCGATTTGAACGAAACACTGTCATTGATTACCAGAATTGTATCAAAATAATCTGCTTCATAGAGCATTTCTCCTTCATAACTGAAGTATTTCCAGCAGCCCACCTTCTTCCCTTTGGAAAGTAATCCATCTCTGGCGATCGTGTCATTTGGATAATACTTGGTCATGTGGTAGTCGATCCCTTTCTTATCGATCAAGCTTGGTCGTCCATAATAAGGACGGTAAAGATTTTGTTTACCGATTCCGTATTGATAAAGGATCCTGTCAAGACTTTGAGTGGAAGTAATGTCCTGTGGAACAAAACGGATGGAATCTCTCCAGTCGAACAGGTAACGAACACTCAATTGATTTTCTTCCCAGATCTTTTCTTCCACTGGGAATGAATACATGAATTTGACGTAGTGATACTTAAATCCGAGTGTGTCATAAGCTTCATAATCGTCAATCGGGTCTCCATTCAAAAAGAATCCTCTTTTCGCTAAGCCTCCATTGACATGGTAGCTCTTGGACTCACCTTGCAATAGCCCGTTCTGAAAATTCAGATCGAATAGAAGAATAGAATCTCTCTCAGGTATGGTCAAATAAGTTCTTACATAACCATCGAGAGAATTATCCAGGTAATTCAAATTGGTATGCGCTAATGCATTTCTTTCAAAAGCAGGACCCTGACGAAGACCATCGACAAAATTTTCCCTCGACAATAATTGTCCTGTCCAGTCAAATTCACTGGCTTCACCATTCTGCATTCCATTTTTAAAATTCAGAATATTGAAATTGTAATAGGTCTTCTTTTTTGGGAAAGTATCTCCATAGTCTTCGTAATATTCCCTGTCTCTTGGATACGCATAGGCATATTGACGCAATTCTCCTTCAAGCTCACCATTTTTGTAATTCATTTCCGTCAACAACTTCCCGAACTGATCATACACCTTCCAAATACCATCTGGTTTTCCATTCAGGAAGTATCCAGTTACTCTATCGGGATAAGGAGCCATTTTTCGTTTACTTTTCGATTCGTATTCTCCATAATAACCATCGTATGGATATTCCACCCAATCACCGATTGGTCCTCCAAATAATCCACCAAAAATACCAGCGGCATATTCCTCGTCGATCTCGGATGCATCTATGATGCTAAACAAAAGTTCGTTTTTACACTTCCCGGTCATTCGATATTTATCGACATCCTTTTGAAGTTTCTTGAGCTTCTCATAAGGTTTGGGAAAATCAATGGTTAATTTCTTCCCGGCATTGATACTCAATGCAGATCTTCGGAATCCAAGTTCAACAGGTCCGCTGAAAGGTTTTTCTTTAACAAACAGCGTGTAATCTTCTGTGAGATCGAAAAGCTGCCCAAAGCTATTCACATGGGTTTGAGGAATCGAATCTTTCGGATAATATTCATTGAAAGAGGCTGAGGTCTTGGTTTCTAGACGAAGTGGACCAGCGGTATAGTTTTTCTGACCGGTCCAGCTTTCAAAATCCTCGGCAAAATTGATTTCCGCATCAAGTACTTTATTTCCCTGAATACTTTGAAGATAGAATTGTAGAGTTTTATCAGTTGGGTTATAACTTCTACTGTACAATAGGGATGTGTCCTTCTTAAACCAGGATCTGAAGATGACCAAAGAATCAGCAATTTCATGCTCCAGCGTATCCATTCTATCAAAGAAGAAATACTTCCCGTTTCCTATTCTGTCCTCTGCAACAAATCCATCGATGGTCAGGTATTTTACTTTGGCTGGTTCAAAATTCAAACGAATGAAATCTCCAATTGAATCAAAAACGATTTCCTTGTACAGAATACCGGTATAGTCATAGATCCGTTGAATGTAATGTGAAGAATCTTCCTCGAAAACAATTACATCGTAAGGACGACCATTGTCCCAAAAGATGGTATCCTCTTCCAATAATGTTCCATTATCAAACTCGTATCGAACCATCAATTGTCCGTTCGGATATCTTTTTTCATAAACACCATCGTAATTGAATTTGATTCCCAGACTATCGATCAATTTTGCGTGAGAGATATAATTTCCTAGCTTATAGTCATAGGTCTCGCGAGAATACATTTCCTCATAATAATATTCTTCATCTTCGTAGTACATTTCCTCCTCATACATTCCCATGTCTTCCTCGTCACCGCCCTCATATGAATTTACCAGTTCTTCCTCCAGTTCCAGTTCGATGGACTCATCTTTAGGAATGGCCAAGCTATATAGTTTCGAAAATCTGATGTTCGGTTCATACTTGCTTTCAAACTCAAATTCATTACTGAAGTCGTCGCTTTTGATCAAATGAAATCTGATCATCGGTCTTTTGACAATAGTGTCTAACGTTACAGGAGTATACCTGAACGTGATATTCTCATTATGACGATTTCTTTTGCGTTTTGCTCCTCTACCTGTGATCTGAATTTCTCTTTCGATCCATTCTCCAGTCATTTCATTGTCCGAAAATTCTCCTTCAATTACCGGAAAATCAGAGTTGCTGTACATGGAATATTTCCCATTCTTTATTCCACTCACGAAATGAACTCTCTCCACCATCGTATCCATTTTAGGATAGCCAAAGTCTGCATAATGTTTGATGTTTTCCTTGCTTAAGGAATACTCCAGCTTACGGTTGATCAATGTCCATTCTCCTTCCTTTAACCCTTCTTTGAACATCCCGTATTTCAGCGTGTCTCCGTCCATGTTCAACCAATAGGCAGGACCGTCAAGCACATTGTTTTTGATCGTAAAGATCCCTGAAACGCGTTCTCCAATCAAAGTACCCTTTCCATTCTTTTTAATAAGATTTAAAGAATCGAAATACTGCACATATCTTCCATCCGGGATTGGGTCAAGACATGGAATAATATCTCTTTCCATCGAATAATGCTGTTCCAGCATTGGCATTGGATTACTTCTTACCGCCTTTTTCAATTTTCTTCTACTTGACCCCGATTCCTCATACATTCTCCACATGCGGTTTTCTTGTCGCACATCCTTCATAAATCTCCGGAAGTCCTTACGATTGAATTCCCCTTCCATATCCTTATACCACATTTTGTTGATTTTGCGGTTCGAAACAAATACATCGCGTTTCCAGGCTGAAAAATAGGAACTATGGTAAGAGACATTTGATCTGAACGGATATACGTGAAATACTTCACCGTTTATCGTATCCATATGGATCTTTTGTCCAAAACTTACCCCGTTAAGAAATAGTGCTGCTGTTAACAGGATCAGTCTACCTGTTTGTTTCGTAAAAGTCATATTCATATTCTTCAAAAGCAATTCTTGTTTTTCTTTTGCCACTCTCCTTAAATCGATTCTGTTTTACAGGTAACCCTTGTTCATTTAATTTGAATTCAGAGGTTATTGCTGTCAGGAAAGCACCTTCAGAAAATGTTGAATCAATGTATCCTACACAACGAGAATTTTTATCGTAAGTAACAAATCTTTTATTGTTGAATGGAAATTCTGATCGTTCGATCGTCATTGGAAAGCCATCTCTTGTATAGGAGAACAGGTGGACATTGCTTTCATGAACCTTATTCACCACATTGTACTTCTTTTTCATTTTTGCCGGTCTACCCAAAACGATAAGATCTTCAGGATGCGGATGAAAGATAGAATCCACAGAAAGAGGTCCAAAATATTTCAAGTCTGTCATTATGTGTAAGTGATTTCCTGTTTCCATTTCGACGAATGTCATCCCTTTTTTGGATCTTGAGATCAAATTATGTTGCTTAAAAGGTAATTCTCTTATGAGCTCGTTATAATTCACTTGCTCCCCAACAATGGTCTTAACACTGAAATAATTTGGAATATCCGTTGGTGTAAAGACATAAGCCACTCTTCCAATTTCCTGATCATCAAATAAAAAGGCGATTTCGACTGATTTGATGGTTCCCTGACGATCAAAATGGTAAACTCTTGTTTCTCTCGGTATATCCTCAATGTCATCCGAATCTTCCAGATCATTAATTGAAATATGATAAACCCTTCTTCTGATCTCCTTGATCCCATTCATTTTTAAGACTGAATCATTGAACCAAACTGGAAAGGATAACCAATTTTCGGATTCGCTAAACATTGAGCTCATATTGAAGACGCTCAATCCGGCTTTATTTTCTTTCAAATCATCTTTGCCTTCCTGCTCATTTTTACATGAGAACAGGAGGAAGAAAAAAAGCCAGAACCATAAACCCCTCAACATTGCCGTTAAATTAAGAAACATAATGATACCTCTGCGGATGTGAGGTATGAAAAGAACAGATATATGTCGTAATTTTGTGACATGTCAGAACGCCCGATAACCGATTGGCTCCCTCTTACCATGAAAGAAGTGGAAAAGAGGGGGTGGAACAGTATTGATGTAATACTGGTTTCAGGAGATGGATATGTAGATCACCCTTCGTTCGGAACTGCTGTTATCGGGAGGATCATCGAAGATGAAGGATTTACAGTTGCTATCATTGCTCAACCCAATTGGCAAGATGACTTAAGAGATTTTAAAAAATTCGGTCGTCCTAATTATTTCTTTGGTGTAACAGCAGGTTGTATGGATTCCATGGTGAATCACTACACCGCCAACAAACGTTTGCGCTCAACGGACGCCTATACTCCAGGGGGTGCAGCAGGTTTTCGTCCGGATTATGCCACAACTGTCTATTCAAAGATCTTGAAGGACCTATTCCCGGATGTTCCGGTTCTAATTGGTGGTATTGAAGCTTCTTTGAGAAGAGTGACTCACTATGACTACTGGAAAGACGAATTGATGCCATCGATCCTTGTTGATTCTCAGGCCGATCTTTTGGTTTACGGTATGGGAGACCAGCCGCTAAGAGACATGCTCAAATTGCTAAAGAAGGGAGTGCCTTTCAGTAATTTGAAAACCTTGAATCAAGTTGCTTTCCTTCAATCGGTGGATGAAGATTTACCGAAAAACAAACGATGGGAAACGGTTGAATTAGCAAGCCATGAAGAGTGTCTATCAGATAAACTCAAATACGCGGCTAATTTCAAGATCGTTGAAGTGGAGTCTAATAAATGGCAGGCCGATCGGATCACACAGAATGTTGGAGATCAAACACTGGTGATCAACCCTCCTTACAAGACAATGACAGAAAAGGAGATCGATCGTTCATTTGATCTTCCATATACTCGCTTACCTCATCCAAAGTATAAGAAAAGAGGAGCCATCCCTGCTTTCGATATGATCAAATTCTCTGTTAACATCCATCGCGGTTGTTTCGGGGGATGCAGCTTCTGTACAATTTCGGCTCACCAAGGGAAGTTTATTGCCTCAAGAAGTGAAGAATCAATTCTGAAAGAAGTAGAAGAGGTAGTTCATCATCCTGATTTCAAAGGTTACATCTCAGACATCGGTGGTCCATCTGCCAATATGTACAAAATGAAGGGGAAGGATGAAGAGATCTGTGCAAGGTGCTCTTCGCCAAGTTGCATACATCCTGTGATCTGTTCCAACCTGGATACTTCTCACAAACCTATGACCGAGCTGTATCGAAAGATCGATTCGAATCCATTGGTAAAAAAAGCATTTATTGGCTCAGGTATTCGCTATGACCTATTGGTTGATGATTTCAATAAAAACAATGAAGATGGCAATCATGACGAGTATATCGAACAGGTGATCACCCGACATGTCAGTGGTAGACTCAAAGTTGCACCTGAACATACTTCGGATACTACATTGAGGGTCATGAGAAAGCCCTCCTTTAAATACTTCCACAAGTTCAAGGAGAAATATGATAAGATCTCCAAGAAACATGGCTTGAAACAGCAATTGATCCCCTATTTCATCTCGTCGCACCCGGGATGTGAAGAAGAGGACATGGCAAATCTTGCCGCTGAAACAAAGGACATGGGCTTTCAGCTTGAACAGGTGCAGGATTTTACTCCAACACCAATGACCGTTGCTGAGGTGATCTATTATACCGGCGTTCACCCATACACTCTGAAACCGATCAAAACAGTAAAAACAAGACAGGAAAAACTGGATCAAAATCGATTCTTCTTTTGGTATAAACGAGAAAATCAGGATTGGATCCGAAAAAAATTAACTAAGGCCAAGCGTCCTGACTTAATCGATAAACTACTGGGGGATCAAGGTAAAAAACAAGAGAAAAAAGTGCCTAAATGGCTCGAAGAGAGAAGGAAGAAAGGATAATTTACTTGCCTTGTGTTCATCTGTATCGTACCTTTGAACCTCTATATTTCATCAATATGAAACCTATTCTATTTGCCGTTTTGCTTTTTTCGGGGTCGGTAATGGCCCAGATCACAAATTTTGGTGATTACACTTCAACGTATACTTTTGTGCCTGATGGCTTGCTGGAGGCATTAGCCTATACCAATACCAGAATGCAAGTTCTTGATCCCAATGAACCAGGTTCTTGTACAGGTATGCCAAAGGCATATGGTATTCTTGGACTATTCGATGATAACACCCCTTATTTCAGACAAAACGGAAAGTTGATCGCGGAGCTTTCTGGTATTTCTATTCAGGAGCAAAAGAATAATCCATATATGGAAGTACAGGCATATGCTATGGCATTTCAACAGTTAATGGACCTGGCAGGCGCCACCAGTGCTGAAGATGAGCTAAAAGTATATCAGGTCTTAAAACAACTGAGTGAAATTCCGGATGAAGGAGCTGTAAATCAATTTGCAAGAGATGCTCAGATCTATGAGATCCTTAGGTTCATGAATAGCTCAGAACATTCTGCAACCTACAATTTCACTAATCAACAATTTGATCTTTCCCATATTTTCGGGGCAGAGAATTTATCTATCCTATCGTCTAAGAAGACTTTCATCGGAGAAGGTGAAGTTTTGAATGAGAAGGGAAAACCTTACAAACCAAATGCGTCCGTGAAATCTACCCAGTATGCACCGGCGATCTGGAATCCGGCTGCTACATGTAATTTCAGTTCAAGAAATGGTGTTGCAATTTCAGCAATTACAATCCACACCGTTCAAGGAACTTACGCTGGATGTATCTCATGGTTTCAGAACTGTAACGCTTCGGTTTCTGCTCATTATGTGATCCGAAGCTCAGATGGACAGGTCACTCAAATGGTAGATGAAGCAAATAAAGCGTGGCATGTTGGGTCTGAGAATCCTTATACTATTGGATACGAACATGAAGGGTACGTAAATAACGCTTCATGGTATACACAGGCCATGTATAATTCATCAGCTGACCTGAGCAGAGACATCATTAACAGTGGTTATGGCATTCCCTCTTTGCGAACTTATTACGGAGCTGCATCTTCTGGAACGAACACACTTGGGAATTGTACCAAAATCAAGGGGCATCAACACTACGCAAATCAAACGCATACTGATCCAGGTATTAACTGGAACTGGGAAAAGTATTATCGTTTGATCAATAACAACCCAACAATTCAAACGATAACTACTGCATCTGGTAATTTCTACGATAGCGGCGGTGCAGGTGGAAATTATACTGATGACGAACGCAGGATCTGGGTGTTTGAGCCAACGAACGCAACCTCTGTAACCTTGCAATTTACTTCTTTCAACATTGAAGCGAACTGGGATTATCTTTTCATCTACGATGGAAATTCAATTGATGCATCATTGATCGGTGTATACACAGGAACAACAGGTCCGGGCACTGTAACCTCATCCGTAGGAGCGATCACTGTTGAGTTCCGTTCAGATTGCGCCACCGTTGCACCAGGATGGGCAGTAAATTACTCTTCTCAGATCGTCATTACAGATAACACGCCGCCAACTACCTCAATTGATGCAATAACAAACTGGATCACAGAAGATTTTCAGGTATCCATTCTGGATGCAGATGCTTCAGGTGTAACGGGTAAATTCGCGTTGATCAGTGATAAAGAGCCTTCGACAGGTATCTGGTCGGCAAATTCAGGGTTGGGATATGCAGAGGAATTGTTTGATGTAAACATGGCTAACTGGACAGCAGTTACCGGTCCATTCTCTGCACAAAATGGTGGTATTGAATGTACTGATGCAGGACAAGGAAATTCGAATGCATATATGAACGTCACTCAGAATAATTCAGCGACTTATCTTTATGAATGGGATCAAACCTTTACTTCTTCGAGCACCAATCAACGAGGTGGATTGCATTTCTTTTGTGATGATCCAACACTGCCAAACAGAGGGAATTCCTATTTCGCTTTCTTACGTGAAACGGATAACCAGGCACAGATCTACAAGGTTACAGGAGACGTATTTACGGTAATGGTTACTGAGTCGATCAACATTAATCCTTTAGTCTCATATGCTTGCAAATTGACCTATGAACCAACATCAGGATGGATCAAGTTCTATGTAAACGGAGCTTTAGCCGCACAGTGGCAGGATCAGGAACCAATTCAGTCTGGAAATTCGATCTCCTTGAGAACGGCGGGTTGTACGATCAACTATGATAACATTCGTATTTATCAGTCAAGAGGAAACACGTTAAATGTATTAGTTGGACCATCCGGACATATGCGCTATCAAAGTGAAGGTGCAGCAGAAACAGGCAGGATCAGAAGTTTGGCCCTTGACCTATATGACAACTGGAGTACTTCGGATTCAAAAGAATTCCTGATCGACTGGACCGAACCAGTACTTCAGTATTTGAACGACGGCCCTTCTAACGATATTGACACGACTTATTCATTTACTCTAGAGGGAAACTGGCTCGCTGAAGATATTCATTCCGGAATTGGGAATTATCAGGTAGCGATTGGGGTATTACCTTCTTTGACCAATGTGATGGGCTGGACGGATGTGGCAAGTAATACTTCGCTATCCCAATTGTTAAACAGTCCTGTATACGGAACAACGTATCACATTTCTATGAGAGCAATCAATGAGGCTGGATTAGAGGCATTATTTGTTTCTAATGGACAGATCTTATTAGATCCAAGTGCTGGAATAGAGGATCTGTTACAAAACGTGGTTGTGTACCCGAATCCTTTCGATCAGGAAGTAACTGTTGAAGGTGTTCTTGGCTTCTCTGACATCTACGTTTTAGATATTCAAGGAAAAATGGTCTACTCGGAGAAAAATTACGCCGGACAAGCCATTGATCTTTCAAACCTGGCAAATGGGGCCTATCAATTGATCATCCGTCAGGGAGAACAATTAAGAATTGAGAAATTGATCAAGCAATAAATAAAATAGAATATACAACACTAAAAAAGGGAGCCCTAAAGCTCCCTTTTCTAATTTCAATGATCAAAGTATTATGCTTCTTCTTCCTCCTCATCGTCAGCATCTGCACCTTTAACAGCTCCACGAGCCATTTTAACCGATACAACTACTGCGTTAGCAGGATCCAACAACTTCACTCCGTCGATCGCGATATCCTTCACACGGATCGCCTGACCGATACGTAGTTTAGTAATATCCAATGTGATCGCATCTGGAAGATCCTTTGCTAAACCTTCACATGCAAGATTACGGAATACTGTTTGAAGACGACCTCCGGCTCTTACACCAGCAGAAGAACCAGTAATACGTACCGGAAGACCAACTTTGATCGTTTTCTTGTCAGTAGTCTGAAGGAAATCAACGTGCATGATCGTATCCTTCAACGGATGTTGCTGAAGCTCACGAACAATAGCCATTGCCTTCTTACCGTCAACGTCTAATTCTACATGGTAAACTTCTGGTGAGAAGATGATCCTTTCAAGATCGATTCGCTTTACTGCGAAGTGAGTCTGCTCACCTGTACCGTAAAGCACACAAGGAACCATCCCGGCATTTCTTGTTGCCGCAGCGTCCTTCTTCCCTACGTTCGTTCTAGACGAACCGCTCAATTGTGCTGTTTTCATTTATATGTGTTTAAGAAATTACAAAGTGTGAACTGATCGATTGATTGTTGATCAGTCTTCGGATTACATCAGAGAACAATTCATCCACCGATAAAACGCGGATCTTGCTGCTCTGCTTCTTTAAAGGGATCGTATCAGTCACGATCAACTCTGTCAAACTTGAGTTTTCAATTCTCTCATAAGCCGGACCTGAAAGTACAGCATGTGTGCAGAAAGCACGAACACTCTTGGCACCCTTCTCCATAAAGAGATCAGCTGCCTTGGTAAGAGTCCCCGCAGTATCACACATGTCATCGATCAGGATCACATCTTTCCCTTTAACATCCCCGATCACGGTCATTTCAGCTACTTCATTTGCCTTTTTACGTTGCTTGTGACAGATCGCTAAACCTGTATTTAAATTCTTCGCATATGAATTGGCTCTTTTCGCACCACCCGCATCAGGAGCAGCCATGATCAGATTCCCGTTATCCAGATTGTTTAGTTCATTCAAAAAAATCGTCGACGCATACAAGTGATCAACAGGAACTTCAAAGAATCCCTGAATTTGATCTGCGTGAAGATCCATTGTGATGATTCGGTCAACCCCTGCAGCCATCAGCATATTGGCAACCAACTTCGCGCCGATCGCTACTCTTGGCTTATCCTTACGATCCTGACGAGCAAAACCAAAGTATGGGATAACCGCAATGATCTTTCTTGCAGAGGCTCTTCTTGCTGCATCGATCATCAACAATAATTCGAAAAGGTTATCACTTGGTGGCATCGTAGACTGCACGATAAATACATCTTGTCCACGAACAGTTTCTTCAAATGAAGGTTGAAATTCACCGTCTGAGAATTCTAGCACTTTGACATCCCCAAGAGAGATCCCATAGCGGCCAGCAACCCTGGATGCAAGATCCTGTGAAGCTCTACCTGAAAAGATTTTTACACCAACTGACATTTTTCTTCGGATTGGAGCGGCAAATTTAACGATATTCCGTTGATAAATGCAATTATTTTCAGTTAATTCGGACAAGTTAGAAACCCAACTCATGTGTTACAGTAATTCTTCGACTTCAACGACTTATCAATTGGCCGAGAAATACAAAAAGAATCCGCCATCAGACCTTGATCCAGGACCTGTCTTTTTCGCATCAGGCTTTAGCTTTCCTGAATGGAGAGTTATAACGGAAGAAGAGGATATGCAGATCATGAAATGGGGTTTGATTCCTCAGTGGTTTAGAGGAGGTAACTGGAAAGAAATTGCCTCAAAGACCCTGAATGCCCGTTCTGAAACAGCTGATGAAAAACCAAGCTTTGAAAAAGCCCTTGAACATCGGTGCATTGTCCCTTCAACCGGTTTTTTTGAATGGAAAACAATTGGAAAAGAAAAGATCCCGTATTTCATTGCCCCTTCTGAAGGTGAGGTCTTTCATATGGCTGGTATTTTCGATGGCTGGCTTGACCAGTCGACAGGTAAAATTGTTCGGACTTTTTCAATTCTGACCTGCGAGGCGAATGAGCTCATGGCCGAAATCCACAACACAAAGCACCGCATGCCTTCTATTTTACCGAATGAGCTAATCGGTGACTGGCTTTCCGGTACTATGGATGTTCATGCTCTTGAAAAAGGAATCCCATCGAAAGCGATGAAAGCTCATGAGATCAGCAGAAGAATTATTGGAGGAAAACAACCGAATGTAAAAGAAGTACTCGAGCCTTTTGATAATGGTATCGGACTACAAGGTTCACTTTGGTAATTTGATGTCTCGATCCGTTACCCAACCCAATCTCAATGAAATGAAGAAGGTATTGTGTTCATCGAAGAAGTCGGCCGAAGTAAGAAATTTATAACCTGTTTGTAAATGTAATCGCCAGATCTTGTAACCAATGGTTGGAGTAAAACCAAATTTATTCTCATCAAAATCGGTAAGAAAGCTAAGGTTGGCTCCAAAGGTCAAGCTAACTCTTCCCGGACGAAACCAATAACCCAGATCATAGCCCAGGACATTATAGCGAAAGTTATAATTGAAACCCATATGCGCTGCATGAGTTTCGGCCTCTCGGAGCTTGATCTTTTTCCACTGCCGTTCAACACCAAATTCAAAATTGGTGTATTTGCCCCTTTCCAATCCAAAATAAGGTCCGGTTTTTACGATGTTGATCTCTCTCTTTTTCCTTCCGATATCAAAAATACCAAAGTGATCAGGTTGTGAAGATGCAATCCCTGATATCAGAATGAGGATCAATAAAAGGCTACTTTTTCTCCACATGCTCATCGTAAACTCTTTTGATCTCAACAGCATCATTGGCATCAATTCCCAAACTATCGGCTACTTCTTTCGCCCTGAGAACCTGGTCCACACTTAATCCTGTGCTATCAGACTCCTCTTTGAACGCATTTTTTATAAAAATGGTACTGTTATCCATTCCCGGAACAGTATAGGTAGATAAATTCTTCACCGGGTGATACAAGAGGGAACCATCTTTCTTCTCCTCCGGAAAGAAATCCCCTTTTTCATCATATGATTCGATCAGGACCAGAATAACGCTCAAAATATATGTCATCTTCAACACACCGAAGAAAACACCAAAAAACTTATCGATCGGCGACAGATTAACCACACGCACCATTCTCTGGATCATCACACCTGCGAAATAAACCATAGCTCCTATTCCCAGGAAAATTACCGTGAAACAGATGGTTGGCGCATATGGGCTATCCCATCCAAAGACATCCTTTAATTTTCCGGCAACGAAATCCGAGAAATTGATTCCGGCATAAAGACCCAGGAACAACGCCATTAACGTAAATACTTCTATGATCAATCCATGTTTGAACCCTTTATATCCAGCATAGATAAGCGGTACGATCAGTAAAACGTCCAGAAAATTCATGTTGCCAAATTAGCACAAAAAAAGCCCAGCCTTTCGACTGAGCTTTCTATTTCTTAACGACAGATTGTTAGCCTTATTCGCAATCAGAGCTAAACTCCGTTGTGAATGAAAGATCAACCTCTGACCACAATTTTGATTTTCCGTCTGCTCCTGTATGAAGGTCCTTACAAGCAGCATTCAAGGTCTCAATACCTTTCATTCCGTTCCAGTTTGCTACGTCAATTGTCCCGGTAAAGGAAAATTTATTGTCATCCAGCTTATATTCCCCTGTTACTTCTTTTAAAAGTTCATTCATCATGATCTCCAAGGTAGCCTTTCCGTTTTCAAGTTTCAACACCTTCGCTTTGATCACTGGAGTGCCGATCGTTTCGAAAAACAACTTTGCGATCTTTCCATTTCTTTCTTCATTCTGTGTCTCAACAGAAGCAGTTTGGATGGAGAAAGACATCGACTTCACAAGGTCTTCCAGGTCATCTGAAGATTCTTTCCCTTCATAGGTAATCTCATTAAAAGTTCCTTTTACAGGAGCTTTTTCAGTAAATTTAAATGCTGTCCATTCCAGAACTGTGGATCCCGAATTATACTTATAAAAGCATGCTTGCTGTTGAGCCGCTTCTTCCGTTTTGGCCTCATCTCCTCCACATGAAGTAAAGATCAAAGCAACAGATAAAATTCCCAGATATACGATCGATTTTTTCATAGTCAATTTTTTACGAATATAAAGAAAACGAATGGCTCGTTGTTATGTTCATAAACTATGTTAATTCTTAAAGAAAAATGAACAAACATTCAGAGAACAGATTTGCACTGCCCATTAACTTTCTATTTTTGCACGAATGGATTACACCGTAGAGATCGAGTTTCAAAAAGTCAAGGACCACCTGGAAGCAAAATTCGGGGAAGGTATGGATATGCAAGCCATCCTTTTCCTGATCGGGGTGAATGAGCTTGGTCATGGTTACAAAGCCTTTACCAAACAGGAGAAAACGGAGTTGTTGCACATTGCTATCTGTACACTTCTTGAACCTTACGGTTATTATACATACGAGGGGAATGACGAAGACAACTGGCCACACTTCAAACTTGAGAAAAAGTTACCTCCTTTGTCTCATCAGGAACAGCAATATTTACTCAAAGAAGCGATGATCGAATATTTTACGGTCAATGGCTATTACGAACCTCAAAAAGGGACCGAGTAAAAACCTATCTTTACACTCCAAATCTTAAAATTGAATGGAAATTCTTATTAAAGCAGCCCAATTGATCTTATCGTTATCGATCCTGGTAACCTTACACGAATTAGGGCATTTTATTCCAGCTCGCCTATTTAAAACCAGAGTAGAAAAATTCTATTTGTTCTTTAATCCCTGGTTTTCCGTTTTCAAAAAGAAAATTGGAGATACTGAATGGGGATTAGGTTGGATTCCACTAGGTGGGTATGTGAAAATTGCCGGAATGGTGGATGAATCCATGGATACGGAACAATTGAAACAACCTGCTCAACCATGGGAATTCAGATCGAAGCCGGCATGGCAACGTCTGATCATTATGGTAGGAGGAGTTACGGTAAACTTATTACTGGGTCTGTTCATCTACATCATGGTAATGTTTGCTTATGGGGAGGAAAAGATCTACACCAAAGATCTAACCAGTGGATTATCGATCCATCCCTATTTGGGGAAATACAATCTTGTCTCGGGAGATAATATTCTCAAAATTAACGGAGAAGAAGTTACTCATGTCAATGACATCAACAATGGCTTGCTGCTTCGTGGAGTGAGAAAGTTGGATGTCGTTCATTCCGATGGACAAAAAGAAGTGATCAATCTTCCGGAAGACGTAGATTACGAATTATTCCAGGCTGGTGCTTTTCCTGCGGTAAGCCTTCGTGTTAACATGGTTGAAGTGGATTCCGTAATGGCAGAAACTCCGGCTGAAAAGGCAGGATTGATGAAAGGCGATGTGATCAAAGAGATCAATGGTCAACCGGTTACTTTCTTCGATGATATTCAGCGTCAGTTGTATCTGTCAAAGAAAAAGAATGCAGAGATCGTGGTACTTCGTGAAGACAGTCTTGTTTACCTTACTTCTAAAGTGGAAGAAAATGGTACAATTGGATTTGCTCCGAAAAAAGCAAAGTTCACAGACAAAGACAAGATCAAACATGTGTACTACGGATTTGGTGAAAGCGTTGGAAAGGGAATCGACAGAGGTCTGACAACACTGAGCGATTATGTAGGCCAATTGAAGTTTCTCTTCACGAAGAAAGGGGCAAGTTCGATTGGAGGCTTTGCAACGATTGGTAATATGTTCCCACCCGTTTGGGACTGGCAGATCTTCTGGATGACGACGGCATTTATTTCGATCGTTCTAGCATTCATGAATATACTTCCTATTCCGGCATTGGATGGTGGACATGTTGTATTTCTATTGTATGAAATGATCACAGGGAAGGAAGCTCCTCAGAAGGTTTTGGAATATGCTCAGTATGTTGGAATTATCCTTCTTTTAGGATTGATCCTCTATGCGAATGGAAATGACATTGTCCGACTGATCTTCGGTAGCTAACCATTCAGCATCAAATTACCTCGGAGAAATAATTTTACGACCATTTCTCATTATTCGAAGTTTTGGTCCTTTTTTTGACATAAATTGCGCTAAATACATTTAGAAATGAAAAATATCTTTTTTACACTGGCATTTTCTTTCATCGCAGTCTTGACTGGATTTGCTCAAATGACTGAAGGTCATATTACGTATTCAATTGAAGCCTCAACTGATGACCCAGAAATGCAAATGGCGATCGCTATGCTTCAGGGATCTACAATGGATCTGTATTTCAAGGAAAAGGCAACTCGTTCAGAAATGAAAATGGGTACAATGATGACGATCACTACGATCACGAATGAAGCCGACGGAAATGTTTTAATGTTAATGGGCGGAATGATGGGAAACAATGCTGTTCGTTCAACTATGGAAGAACTAGAGGTTCAAAAAGAAGAGGCAGAGCAACCGAAGTACGAAGTAACCCTGTCAGATGAGACGAAGGAGATCGTTGGATACACTTGTAAAAAAGCGACACTCGTTTCAGAAGATGGTGCAGAATCAATTTTCTGGTATACAGATGATATTGAGGTTTCAAAGAAAGGTCAGAACTATTTAAGTGAAGAGGTACCAGGGTTCCCAATGCAGTTCGAAATCAATAATGGTGGGCTTGTAATGACAATGACAGTTACAGAATTGGACAAGAAGCTGGACAAAAAGAAAGGATCAAGTCTCTTCTCAATGGATATTCCTGAAGGATATACTGAAATGTCAATGGAAGATTTACAAATGATGGGGATGTAATTCTCAAAATCAATAGATAACGAAAGGGCTGCAATTTGCAGCCCTTTTCTTTTGGTGTTATTTTAATTTCTGGAACTTGATCGAGGCAATACCAGAGTACTTATAAACCTTGATCACATAATGCCCTTGAGAAAGGTGCGAAATATCCATAGGAATGCTATGAGTGCCCGGAGTTAACTGGCGGTCACAAACAACTCCAACGGATCTCCCTTGAAGGTCACATATTTCCGCTTTTACCCATTCATCCTTACAATCTAATTTTAAGGTTGCAGAAGATCTTGCAGGGTTAGGATAGACCAGAAGATTACTTTCATCTTTTTGTTCTTCATCCAATCCCACATTACATGCTCCAAGTACATCCACGTAACTAATTGTATGTTCGAATAACGGCTGGATCTCAACCGGATCAACCTGGAACCAATCCTTTAAGATGGAAGCATAAACATCTCGGAAATCGATCATCATTTCATTTCCAGCCTGATTCACCAGTTGATCTGTCACGGTAGGATTTGGTCCAATAATACCGCTGTTGATGCATGCTCCAAACAAAAACATCGGAGCGGCATCTCCGTGGTCCGTGCCATAGGATGCATTCGAAGCGATCTGTCTTCCAAATTCAGAGAAGGTCATACCTGCTACTTTTTGCTCCAGACCTAGAAGATTAAGATCATCCTGGAAAGCCTCAACAGCATCTGATAGGGTCTTCAAAAGATCAGCATGTGTACCCAAAGTAGGATCAGTCATCAGCACCTGCGCGTCATGTGTATCGAAACCATTGATATTCAGAATGTACACTTTTGACTGAAGTCCTCCTGAGATCATTTGAGCAACATAGCGCAACTGAACAGCAATAGGATTATTATCGTCATACAAAGTCGAAAGAGTATTCCCTGCATTTGCCGCTGCGTTTATCTGATCTCCATATTGATTTGTCTGATCGATAAGGGTTTGGATATACTCCATATGTGATCCGAAATAGGTCCCGTCGTTCACCGCATTTCCATTCGCAAGATTGAAGGAAGCAAAAGGATCGGTTATCGCGTGACTAAAGTTCCCCATCAGACCCTGACAAGTAGCAGAAACCTCAAAGCCCATGCTAATTGCAAAAGGATCAGGATAAGTTGCATTTGGATAATCGTTGGGATAATTCGGATAATGGTTATCAAAATCTCTTCCCAGCCATCCTCTGGTTTCACTGATATCCATTGATCCACTTGTCCAGATATCCATTGATCTGAAATGTGATCTGTTCTGTTCAGGATAGCCCACATTTTGAATGATCGACAATTTTCCATCGTTAAACATGTTCCTCATTCCGGTCATGACAGGATGAAATCCTACCTCTGCGGTAATCGGCAAAATACTTGTCTCAGGAATAACAATGTTGGATCTCTGGACAACCAGATTCGCATATTGATCTACTGGAATCACCGTATTCAGACCATCATTACCTCCATTCAAACGAATGATCACTAATACGCGACCCTCCGCCATCTTGGAATAGTTAAACAACTTTTTAGCGATCGGCTGAAAATTGATATCCTTCAACACGAATGGTGCTGCCGCAGAGGCAAGCGAAACGTTCTTTACAAAACTTCTTCTTTTCATAATTCATTGCTTAAGGATGATCAAATAGTGTGGAATTCAGGCATTTTAAAGATCCTGTTGATGACAAGCTCTATACGTAGTCTAACCGGATCAGAAAAAGTAGTGTTCCCTGGATTTGCGATATAGTCGTTATACTGGATCGTCCACTCAAAATCAGGCAGACCATTCGTTAGAATATTTTTCAATACCAGTTTTTGAGCAGCTGATATTGGTTTAGGACAATACACATCACAAAGATCATCGATCACAGTTGGTGCATCAGAAGGAATTGACAATCCATCAACAAGAGTTAAAGCATTCACTTTAAAATTATTGCCTCCCGACGGTATACCTGTAAAGATCGTTACTAACGTAGCGAAATCAAATCTGTTTTTAATGTACGACGAACTCAACCAAAGCTTGGTGAAATTCGGCGCCAGGTAATACGCTGTCCATCCTGCCACACTCGGAGGTGTTGCATAATCCAAACCTTGACCCTGAGCGAATCCATAGATCAGTAGGTACAAATTTGAATTGGTCGTCAGATCATAATTCGGCACGGATTCAGCGGGGTTAAATGCTCCAAAAATAGCTTCAAGTGGATTCCTGATCACCGCTCCTTTTAATGATATGTCGTAAAAATGCTCGCTTTTGAATAATTCATCCAACACAGGTAGAATCTCATAGTTATTGCTGATCATGGTCTGAACCATAATCGGGATAACATTTGCCTCTACATCAGCAGTAAGGTCATAGTTCACAAAATACCTGTATAGCTTCGTACAAATATGAGTAGCAACTTGATCTTGTTGGAATATTATATCGATATAATCCGAATATTCCAGAGCCCCATTATTTGCTACTGTAGCATTTCCGAAATGATAAGATAATTGTTTGGTAGTTGTATCGTGAAGGATTGGGAAAAAAGTTGACTGTGGCGAAGTCAATGTTGCACTTCTTAGTCCTTCAACAATATAGCCAGTCAGTATCTTCGCTCCAGCTGCTACATCTTCTTCCGTATAATGGGAATAATCTCCTGGTCCAATCTGAGGTCCCTTACCAATCGTAAACAACTCAAGTAATTCACGTGCGTAATTTTCATTTGGGCTATATAACGTATTTGTGGCACCATTCAAAAACAAGAGCATTGCCGGATCGATCGTTACATCCTTGATCATTTGCTTGAAATTCCCAAGTGCATGCTGTCTTAAAAGCATATGGTAATTATAAGTCCCTCTTGAATCCTGAATGGCAGTCACACCGAAGTGATTCACCCAGAAAAAACAAAGTTTTTCTGCTATAGAAAGAGGTTCGGTATTCAAACGCTTCATGATCCAGGCACCAAGCGATAATTGTCGTGCCGTTTCAACAGATTGTGCCTGAGCCGCATTGGATGGATAAACAGCATTCACCCATGTCGATCCAAACGGGACAATTGTTTCAGCTGCATCAAAAGCTAGAGGTTGATCGATAGCAGGAATCTGCAAGACATTCGCAACTGTGGCATTCATTCCTGCAGCAACTGCATCAAGAATCTGCTGATTAGTCGGGCCAAACATGGTTCTTTTGAGTAGATGCGCCGCTTCCCATTTTGTCCATGGACCGGCAAATGGTGCCATACTCAATGACACGGGAGTGTCAACTGATTGATCTGGTAGCATATTGTTAGGTATTATAAACTCCAAGTTACGAAAATTCCTGACTGACGAAAAGTATGTCGAAATGGGAATAAAATTATTTCGTTAAAAATCGAACGTTCCTTTTCATCCCTTCAAGAGAAGTTCTTTTGATCGGACTATTTTTCAATAACGCATTGAAGGTTTCTTCAGTGAGTTCTTGCCAATCCTTGACTCCCAACTCCAGCATTTCCATTTTGGGTTCGAATCTCTTTTCTGAATTCGCTTTCGAAAACCTATTCCAAGGGCAAACATCCTGACAAACGTCACATCCAAAAGCCCAGTTGTCCAGGTTCCCTTTAAATTCATCCGGCATAAGCTGATCCTTCAACTCGATTGTTAGATAGGAAATGCATTTCGACCCATCTACTACATATGGTTCAACTATGGCACCTGTCGGACATTCATCGATACATTTTGTACATGTCCCGCAATAATCTTTAATAGGGCCGTCAGGACTCAATTCGAGGTCAATGATCAATTCTGCTATAAAGAAAAATGATCCGTGTTTCGGATGAATCAGGTTTGAATTCTTTCCAACCCAACCCAAACCAGCTCTTTGTGCCCAAACTTTATCCATGACCGGAGCAGAATCGACAAACACTCGACCATTCACATCACCGATCTCATCTCTTATGTACTGCATCAATTCGAACAGCTTGTCCTTGATCACATAGTGATAATCTTCTCCGTATGCGTATTTCGAGATCTTGACCTCTCCTTGGATTTCTTTTTCAGGATAATAATTCAATAATAAGGAAATGACTGTTTTGGCACCGTCTACCAACTTTCTTGGATCGAGTCTTTTGTCAAAATGATTGGCCATGTAGGCCATTTTACCCTGATAATTTCGATTTAACCATTCTTCAAGCCTGGGCGCTTCATCCTCCAAGAACTCAGCATTTGATACTCCAAAATGAAAAAAACCAAGTTCATATGCCTTGGCCTTTATCATTTCTTTATAGTTGTTGGTTATCATTTCAAAATAATCCTCCCTGGATCCACCCCTGGTCTTTACCCAAATGTCTGAATGCTTTTTCTGTCGCTCTTCTTCCTCGGTTCGTTCGCATCAGAAATCCTTCCTGGATCAAGAAAGGTTCGTAAACCTCCTCGAGTGTCCCTGCATTTTCTCCAATCGCTGTGGCAATCGTTGAAATCCCCACTGGACCTCCATTGAATTTTTCTATAAGAACTTTTAAGATCCTAATGTCCATTTCGTCCAATCCATTCTCATCGACATTCAATGCCTTCAATGCAAACTCCGTAATCTCAGGATCAATAATTCCTTTTCCTTTGATCTGAGCAAAATCTCTGACTCTTCGGAGCAAAGCATTCGCTATACGCGGTGTTCCGCGGCTTCTGCTCGCTATTTTGTATGCCGCTTCATTTTCGATTGGAATTTTAAGCAAATCCGATGATCGTTCAACAATTGCAGTAAGTGTCTCGGAGTTATAATATTCCAATCTGGAATTAATACCGAAACGTGCTCTTAAAGGTGAGGTTAGTAAACCCGATCTAGTTGTTGCTCCAATCAGAGTGAATGGATTTAGAGCTATTTGAACGGTGCGCGCATTTGGGCCAGTATCGATCATGATATCAATACTATAATCTTCCATGGCGGAATAGAGGTACTCTTCTATAACCGGACTCAAACGATGGATCTCATCAATAAAAAGAACATCACCTTCGCCAAGATTTGTAAGTAACCCAGCAAGATCCCCAGCTTTGTCCAGAACAGGTCCACTGGTTATTTTGAACCCTACACCAAGCTCATTCGCAATAATATTTGCCAACGTAGTCTTACCTAATCCCGGAGGGCCATGCAAAAGAACGTGATCAAGAGGCTCATTTCTAAGCTTTGCTGCTTGTATGAAAACCTCCAAATTATCTACCACGCTTGGTTGACCTACAAAATCGTCTAATTTACGTGGACGAAGAACCTTATCGTATTCCTGATCGGAGTGATTGCTTGCTTCTTCTCTATAATCGAAAGTATCTTCCACGTTTAGGTGTTTTTACAAAAATACAAAAGCCTTCCATCTTGCGATAGAAGGCTTCTGATAAATATCTTAATTTTTAATGCTCTTCTTCTCCATCAGCCAAAGGAACTGTCTGAGGAATAAAATCCTCTTCAGCACCAGGTTTAGAATAGTCGTAAGGCCATCTGTGAACCGTTGGAAGTTCTCCTGGCCAGTTACCATGCACATGCTCAACTGGAGTAGTCCACTCAAGCGTATTTGAATTCCAAGGGTTCTGAGGCGCTTTAGGACCTCTGAAAATACTATAGAAGAAGTTGAACAAGAACAAGATCTGTCCAAGAGCTGCTATAATCGCGAAGACCGTTACGATCTGATTCAAGTCCATCATCATTTCCAATGCATTCGAATCGAAATCATTGTAAACTGTATAATCATAATAACGTCTTGGAGCTCCTGCAATTCCCACGAAGTGCATTGGGAAGAATACACCGTAAGCACCCACTATTGTGATCCAGAAGTGTGCATAACCCAATCTTGTGTTCATCATTTTCCCGTACATCTTAGGGAACCAGTGGTATACACCACCGAACATTCCAAATACAGCAGACATACCCATAACAATATGGAAGTGAGCCACAACAAAGTACGTATCATGAACAGCAATATCCAATGCAGAGTCAGCAAGGATAATACCTGTCACACCACCTGTAATAAACGTCGATACCAATCCGAGTGCAAACAACATTGCTGGCGTTAGGACCAACGTTCCTCTCCAGATGGTAGTCAAATAGTTAAATACTTTTACCGCAGAAGGAATCGCAATCAATAAAGTGGTAAATACGAATACTGATCCCAAGAATGGATTCATACCTGTAATGAACATATGGTGACCCCATACAATAAATGATAAGAACCCAATTGCCAGGATCGAACCGATCATCGCGCGATAACCAAAGATAGGCTTCCTTGAGTTTGTAGAAATAATCTCTGAAGACAACCCTAATGCAGGAAGTAGTACGATGTACACTTCTGGGTGACCCAAGAACCAGAACAAGTGCTGGAATAAGATAGGAGAACCTCCGTGGTTGGTTAACATTTCACCTCCTACAATTATGTCAGAAAGGTAGAAAGATGTTCCTGCCAAACGGTCCATGATCAACAACAACGCTGCAGAAAGAAGGACTGGGAATGAAAGAACCCCTAGGATCGCTGTTACGAAGAACGCCCAAATTGTCAATGGCATTCTTGTCATACTCATTCCTTTTGTTCTAAGATTAAGAACAGTTACGATGTAGTTCAATGAACCGATTAAAGAGGAAGCAATAAAGATTGCCATAGAGAACAACCATAAAGTCATCCCTAATCCTGATCCAGAAACTGCCTGAGGCAACGCTGATAAAGGAGGATAAACTGTCCAACCCGCCATCGCAGGACCTGATTCAACAAACAAAGAAGAAAGCATCAAGATTGAAGAAAGGAAGAAGAACCAGTAAGATAACATGTTCAAAAATCCACTCGCCATGTCTCGTGCACCTAGTTGCAATGGAATCAAAATGTTCGAAAAAGTTCCTGATAATCCACCTGTCAATAGAAAGAATACCATGATCGTTCCGTGGATCGTAACCAATCCAAGGTACATATCTTCTTTCAGCACACCACCTGGTGCCCATGTTTCACCAAGGAAAAAAGTCAGTACATCTGAACTTTCACCCGGCCAAGCTAATTGGATACGGAATAGAATAGAAAGAATCATTGCAACAATCCCCATAAAAACAGCTGTCATTAAGAACTGTTTACCGATCATTTTGTGATCCTGGCTGAAGATATACTTCGATACGAAACTTTCTTCGTGGTGCCCATGGTCATCGTGGTGTCCATGTGCTTCGTGTCCGTGTGCCTCGTGCGCTACTGCCGCCATTTTATTTCGAATTTAATTTTTATTATACTATTACTGAGCAACTACCAATGTGTCCGCAGGTGCTGCAACTTCCATTACAGGAGCAGCCACAGAAGCAAAGTACTGATCTTTGAACGTACTCTTTTTCTTGCTCTCCATCCATGCTTTGTATTCACTTTCAGGAAGTACAACGACCATCATTTTCATCTTGTAGTGTGCACCTCCACAAATCTTATTACACATAAGAACATAGTTGAACTTTTCGTTGTTCATTTTCACTCTCATGTCTTTTGTAGTGATCTCAGGCTTAAACTTAAAACGAGTTGTCATACCCGGAACTGTATTCATCTGTGCCCGGAAATGAGGGAAAAAAGCCGAGTGAATAACATCCTTAGAGCGGAAGTTAAACTCGTAATTCTTGTTTACACATAAGTAAAGAGTGTCCTTTTGAATGATATCATCCCATGCCATCGCATCGATCGTCTTGTCATGACGCTCACGCATCTGACACAACAAGCGAATCAATCTCTCCTTTCTTGAAAGATCTGCCTCCATCTTCTCGCGATCTTCAGGAACCAGCATGATATTATTATCGTTCAATTTAGATTCTATAGCTTTAATTCCAGTTGGACCGTTTTCCATTGCATTGATTGCGCTATCGATTGTCTCTTTCGTCATCAAAGCCAATTCATTGTTATCCAAAGTCAATTTATAATCGAAACGCCCCAGTTTGTTATCTGTTCCGGAATAACGAGCTGTCCAGTCAAATTGCTTAGAGAAAAGCTCAACTCTAATAGCATCATCTGATGACTCAGCTGTTGCTTCGTTCCAACTTTTTAGTCCAAGAATGATAATAATAGCGAGTACAGCTGCCGGAACAACAGTCCATAACATCTCTAACTTATTGTTGTGAGGGTAATAAAAGGCCTTTACTCCGGGCTTCTTCACATATTTATATGAAAACACAAACAACAAGGTATTCGTTAAGAAGAAAACAGCAGTAATAATTATCATATTCAGGTTAAACAACCAGTCAAGATCACGTCCATGCTCAGATGCTGCATCTCCTCTACCTGTCCAACCATATTTCAACACCAAATAGATAAATCCAGCATAGGATAAGATCATAAAGATCAACATCAATCGTGCATTCAAATTGTTATCACGAGTGCTTATCTCGTGCTCACCACGATTTCTTAGTTTAGAAGAAAGTTCGTACACACGCACCAATTGTGCCAATGCTACAACTCCCAGAACTACTACTAACAAAAAGATTAACTTACTTCCCATCTTTTTCTATTTTCCAGTAACACTTTACTTTTTATTAAATTTCGTGATGAACACTTTCATCAAGGAACGGGTGATTCACCAGTGTTAACGGCGCCTTGGTCAGGTTAATCAACACCATTCTTATGAAGAATCCAGCAACTAATAATGCCATACCTACTTCAAGCAGACCAATCTGAGCTCCTGCTCCCATAGATCCCGCTGAAATCATGATATACACATCCAACCAGTGACCAATCAAGATCACAACTCCTACAAATGTTAAAATTCCGGCATTTCTCTTCGCATCTCTCGACATAAGTATCAACATCGGGAAAGCAAAATTGATAAGGAACATGAAGAAATAAAGGAACTTGAAGTTTTCAATTCTCATTACATAGTAAGCAACCTCTTCTCCAATATTCGAATACCAGATCAACATGAACTGTGAGAACCACAAATAAGACCAAAGGAACGAGATAGCAAATGTCCATTTTCCAAGGTCATGAATGTGACTATCATTCACTTTAGGAAGGTAACCTAACTTCTTCAGATAAAGAGTAGTCATTACCATAACAACCATTGCCGATACCCACATTCCAGAGAACGTGTACCACCCAAACAATGTAGAGAACCAGTGAACATCGATTGACATTAACCAATCCCAAGATGAAGTAGAGCTAAATACTGCAAAGAATACAAGGAAAGTAGCTCCCTTCTTGTAATTCTTGAAGTGTAAATCTGTTCCACCAATTCTATCTTCTTCCAAAGATCTCATTCTGAATCCTCTCCAGAAGATGAAATAAACAGCCATGTATACCACTGTTCTAATCCAGAAAAACGTTTTATTCAAATAAGCAGATTTTCCATCGATGATTGCATCATAATGATGAGATGACGGATCTGTCGCTGCTGGGTCCATCCATGAATAAATGTGAGCTCCATCCATAAACGTAATTGTCAACAATGTGATCATCATCAGTCCAATTCCATATGGCAAGAATCCTGCTACAGCTTCAATAATTCTTTTAACGGAAGCATACCATCCAGTTTCAGTTGCATAAGCAAGTGCTAAGAAGAATAATGCTCCTAAACCAATAGCAAAAAAGAAGAAGCTATTGATCAAACCATTTGCCAATAATCTGGTTGCGAAATGATGATCATTCATTCCCATGATCACTCCGATCACGGTGAACAATAATCCTGCACCCATAAGTGCAACTGTTAGTGTTTTCGCTTTGTTAGTTATCGTGAATTCCATCGTAAGTAGTTATTCTCGTTATTATTTAACAGCTGTAGTTGTATCTGCTCCCATTGCAACGGCAGCAGCCATCACAAGACCATTTGTATCAAACTTTCCATAATCTGCGTTCTGGAACTTTCTCACATAATGAACCAATGTCCAGATCTCTTTCTTGTTCAGTAGAGAAGCATGTGATCCCATTGCTCCTTTACCATAATAGATAGAATAGAACATCTGACCATCTGATAATGTCGATCTGTCTGCATAATTAGGTACTCCAGCATATGCACCACTTGCTACCATTGGTCCATTTCCATCACCTTTTTCACCATGACAATGCTGACACATCGCAGTATATAAATCCTTACCTGTCTTAAACATCCCTTCAGCGTTATCAGCTGTCAATTTAAGCGGGTTCATATCGTTTACTGCCAATGTATACTCATCCATAGATGTCAGATCTGCTTCGTACATTCCATGGGTTTCTCTGAAAGCTACATTTGCCTTTCTGAAGTATGGCAACATTAATGAAACCGTAGCTGAATCAGTACCATAAAATGGAACTGTCCCTGCTGGAGGAGTCATTGCTGACATTTTCATTTTAACATCCATGTTCTCTCTTCCTCTGATCTCACCATAATCAACATACGGTTCGATAGCAGGAGAACGATACATATCCGGCATGTATTCCAAACCTGAGCTATCTGCATCTGCTGTACATGATCCCATCATCAAAGCTGATAATGCTACCACTGCTACACTTGCTATTGCCTTAAATTCGATCTTCATCGTCTATTCTGTTTAAATTGTCAGATGGTATTTCTACCTCGGCAAATTATTTAATTTCTTTTTGGTCCAACTCAATCATTCCTGTTTCCTTCAGCATAGCTTCCAGTTCTTCTGCACTGTACTTGCTATTCTCTGAAAGTCGAATTTCCATAACGAACTTATCATCTGTCGTTCTTGGATCCGGGTTTTGAGCCGGCATACCAGGAAGTGTTTTATTTCTTAATAAATAAGTGATCGCCATTCCGTGCGCAGCACAAAGAACTGTGAATTCGAAAGTGATCGGAATAAATGCAAGGATATTCTGCAAATATGTGAAGTTGGGTTTACCACCAATGTTCATTGGCCAGTCAACAACCATGAAATATCTCATTCCAATTGTTGCCAACGTCAAACCTGTCAATCCATAAATGAACGCCATAATACCCAAACGTGTATTCTTTATCCCAATGATCGGATCAATTCCGTGAATTGGGAACGGTGAGAATACTTCAGAGATCTTTACACCTTTAGACACCAACTTCTTTGCGCCATCCTTTAGCACATCGTCGTCGTCGTACATTGCATATATTACTTTATCTGCCATTTCCTTTAGTTATTTGGTATTAATGACTTTCTGCGTGACCGTGATCAGGAGCATTCTTGTAAGACTCACCTGAAGATTTCAAAATCGTTTTTACTTCGTTCAATGCCAATACAGGGAAGAAACGAGCAAACAACAAGAAGAATACGAAGAACAATCCGATCGTTCCAACATATACTCCAATATCAATATGGCTAGGGTAATGCATACTCCATGATGATGGTAGGTAATCTCTGTGCAGAGACGTAACGATAATTACGTAACGCTCAAACCACATACCGATGTTTACCACAATCGAAATGATAAATGTGAACAACAAACTTCTTCTCAATGGTCTGAACCACATTAGCTGAGGAGAGATAACGTTACAAGTCATCATTGACCAATAAGCCCACCAGTATGGTCCAGTAGCACGATTAACAAACGCATAGGCTTCATATTCAACACCTGAATACCATGAAATAAATAGCTCAGTGATATAAGCAGTACCAACGATTGAACCAGTAACCATGATTACAATGTTCATGTATTCAACGTGCTTTGTATGGATATAAGCTTCAAGGCTCATTGCTTTACGCATGATCAAAAGAAGTGTCTGTACCATCGCAAATCCTGAGAATACCGCTCCAGCAACGAAGTATGGAGGGAAGATCGTTGTATGCCATCCAGGAATAACCGAGGTAGCAAAGTCAAATGATACGATGGAGTGAACTGAGAATACAAGTGGTGTAGCTAATCCCGCCAGAACCAATGAAACCAGCTCGAAACGATTCCAGTGCTTCGCTCTTCCAGACCAACCGAAAGAAAGGATAGAATACATTTTCTTTGAGATCGGCTTCTTCGCTCTATCTCGAATTGTTGCGAAATCCGGGATCAAACCAATGTACCAGAAAACAAGTGATACAGAAAGGTAAGTAGAGATTGCGAATACGTCCCAAAGTAGAGGTGAGTTGAAGTTAACCCAAAGTGAACCGAACTGGTTTGGTAAAGGAAGTACCCAGTAACCCAACCAAAGACGTCCCATGTGGATCAGCGGGAACAAACCTGCCATGAATACGGCAAAGATCGTCATCGCTTCCGCAGATCTGTTGATCGCCATTCTCCACTTCTGACGGAAAAGTAAAAGTACCGCCGAAATAAGTGTTCCAGCGTGACCGATACCTACCCACCAAACGAAGTTGGTGATATCCCACGCCCAACCGATCGTTTTGTTTAATCCCCAGACACCGACACCGGTTCCAAGTAGGTAAAGAATACATCCTACTCCGTAAAGACCAATGATCAGGGCAATACCGAAAAGAATGTACCACATTCTCGGTGCTTTGTCCTCAATTGGCTTACAAACATCCTCAGTGATGTCATGGTAGGTCTTGTGACCTAAAATGAGGGGTTCTCTTATTGCTGCTTCCTTATGCATTACAATCGAATTTATTCAATTAATGATGACTTTCTGTTTCTTTTTCTTCACCGTGACCTCCATGATGAGCTACTGTCTGGATCTTCGCCAACTCAGCATTGTGCTCATTACGAACTTTCACTTTGAACCATACGTTCGGCTTAACACCTACTTCTTCAAGAGCTTGATAAGAACGACTATCGTCTGCACTCTTTCTGATCATCGATGTTAAATCGTTCCAGTCTCCAACTGTGATTGCATTCGTAGGACAAGCATCTGCACAAGCTGAAGCAAAATCACCATCTACTACCGGACGACCTTCTTTCTTCGCCGTTAACTTACCTGCCTGAATACGCTGAACACAGAAAGAACATTTTTCCATTACCCCTCTTGTACGAACTGTTACGTCTGGATTCAATACCATACGTCCGAGATCATCCTGTGCAGGGTTAATTTCCGTGAATTTCTTGTATGACGGATAATTGAACCAGTTGAAACGACGTACCTTGTAAGGACAGTTATTTGCACAGTAACGAGTACCGATACATCTGTTATACGTCATTTGGTTCAATCCTTCATTGCTATGTGTTGTTGCAGCAACCGGACATACTGTTTCACACGGAGCGTGATTACAGTGATGACACATCATTGGCATGTGAACCACTTTAGGATTCACAGCTGCTACTTCTGCAGTATCAAATGCAAAGTTTTCATTTCTAGTTCCTACTGCTGTTTCGTCATCAGACGCGAAATAACGGTCGATTCTCAACCAGTGCATTTCACGACCTCTTCTTACTTCATCTTTTCCAACAACCGGAACGTTGTTTTCTGATTGACAAGCGATCAAACAGTTTCCACAACCAATACAAGAAGAGAGATCTACAGTCATTCCCCAACGGTGACCGATATTCTCAACTGGATGAGCATCCCAAAGGTCAAACTCTCCAACTGGAGTTGGAACGTGATTTCCTTCCGCATCCAGCTTCAAAAGCATATGAGTAGGATTATAAGCTTCCTTCTCTCCTTTACCGTAAATATCCAGAGTTGTTTCTCTAACGATCGAGTGACGACCCATTACAGTGTGATGGATCTGAGTTGCCGCAATTGGATAAACTCCGTCAACAGGAGTCAAACCTCCCACAGCAGAATAACTGTAAGTTCCGTTCTCTAATGAAACGAATGGATAAACGTTAGCACCAATTGGAGCAGGATTTCCGTTTTCCAATTGAACATTCCCACCGTATTCCTTTGTCTGGAATGCAGCTTTTCCGATGTTTTCACCATTTGCTCCACGACCATAACCCAAAGCAATACCTACTGTCTTTGGTGCCTGTCCTGGTAATGGATAAACTGGAAGTGTAACTTCAGTAGACCCAACTTTAACAGATGCCATGTTCAATCCATTTTCCTGATCGAACGTTGTAGCAAATCCCATTTCCTTCATTTCTGAAGGGTTCATGGTAATGTAGTTATCCCAAGTAACCTTAGTAAGTGGATCAGGCATTTCCTGTAACCATGGGTTTGCAGTGTAAAGACCTGTTCCAATCGCTGATTTCTGATACATGATCACTTCCAATGCGCCTCCTTTCGGTAAACCTGAAGAAGCTCCAGAGAGAGCAGCTACATTGAACGTCATTGGAGCTGCATCCTCAACTACTGGCATGTCCATTTCAACGCAACTGTTGTGCACTGCCATGTTCCAGTATGTGTGGAAATCTGCGTATTTCGTTTGACTCGGGAATCCGTTTGTTTCCCATGTCTTTTTGATATAATCGTAAGCTACTTTTGAATCTTTTCCTGAACGGTCAGCTTTATTCGCCCATACCAACATCGACTCAAGAGAAGATGAGGTATTGAATAACGGACGGATGGTTGGCTGTCCAACAGCGTAATGATTCATTTTTGGATTGTGATCAGTCCATGATTCCAATGCATGGTTGTCAGGACAGATGTAAGAACATCTTGAAGCTGTTTCATCAGCATGAGTAGAAATAGCAACTGAAGTTTTGATCTTCGCCATCGCTTCTCCTAAAGCTTTCCCTTTTGGATGAGTATACACAGGATTTGTTCCCATGAAAATCAATAGGCCTGACGCTTTTCCTCCGATCACAGCATCTACAAACTTGTTCATCTTGTCATCCTCTGACTTGAACATGTTCACAGAATTCTTAAGATCCATTGTCTTACCATAGTTTCCAAGAACAGAATTGATCTTGTTCACAAGGATCTGAACCGATTTGTTGTTTGATCCAGAAATAACAATTGACTCTCCTTTGTGAGCCTTAAGATCTTTTATCGCTTCATCAGCAATAGCAGCTACTTCTTTTGATAAAGCATTTGGAACATTCGTTGAAACTTCTAATCCTTTCAAGATGTAAGAAAGAACGTTTGCTTCTTCCGAGGGCTTAACCATTCCTCTGTAGTCAGCATTAGAACCTGAAACAGACATCATTGACTCGAACTGGAAGTGCTTTGACATCCACTCTCCGTCAGGATTTCTTCTTGTTCCGTATGCCGTAGCATATTCTGTTGACAACAACCATGAGCTAAGGAAATCTGCGCCTACACTTACAATTGTTTTTGCATTTTCAAAATGATAATCAGGGATAACAGCCGCTCCGAATGAAGCTTCATTAGCCTGTCGAATACCTGCGTATGAAACAGCGTCATATTGAATGTGCTCGAACTTATCATTTCCTTCTGCTGCACCAACTGACGCCGCTAACTCAGCAATCGCCATTTGCATTGAAGGACTAATTACAGTATTCGAAACTAAAGTCACTTTATTCGCTGACTTAATCGCTCCTTTAATGGCATCATCCACTTTAGACCATGAGCTTTCAGCACCTTTAGCCATTGGACCTGTCAATCTAGCACTGTCGTACAATCCTAGAACTGAGGCAATGATCTGTGGATTAACACCTCCAGATGTAAATCCATAATCTTTGTTCCCTTTGATATAAATAGGACGACCTTCTCTGGTTTTAACCAAGATGCTAGCGTAAGAAACACCATCATAAAAAGTTGAAGCGTACCATGTAGGCATACCAGGAAGCACATCTTCAGGCTTATTCACATAAGGAATAGCTTTTGTTACAGGTGCTTCACAAGCAGCAACTGTTGCAGCCGCTACACTAAAGCCGAGGAACTTAAGGAAATCACGTCTTGCTGTTGATGTCTCTTTTAGGTTTTCATCCCCAAGGAATTCCTCAACACTCATTTCAGACAGAAACTCCTGATCTCTTGATTTTAGGAACTCTGGTGTCTCTTTTAATTCGTCAAGACCCTTCCAATATTTTCTTGTCATTCCCATATGATTAATTCGGATTCTTCAATTATTAATTAGTAGTGGCACTTAGCACATTCCCAACCTCCAAGTTCGCTTACGGTCACTTTTCCGTCTTTCAAATATTTCCCGTAAAGAGACTTATCGTTATTCAACAGTCGCTTATGGATCTCGTTATAGTAACCATCATTCTTAGTGTCAATTGATCCTGTTGAGATCTCTTTTTCACCATGACACTCAATACACCACCCCATTGTTAATGTTGGCTTTGTAAGAGGAATATTACCTTCAATCTTATTCAATTCAGAAACTGGCTGAACTTTCGCCGTCTCCTTCATTTTTGTCATATCTCCGTGACATTGCTTACAATCAACACCACCTACAACTACGTGCTGTGAGTGATTGAAATAAACGTGATCAGGAAGAACGTGTACTTTATTCCAAACGATTGGTGAAGTTTTTCCAGTGTACTTTCCAGCTCCTTCAGGATTCCATCCTGCAGCATCATAGATCTTAGCGATCTGCTCTTCTTGTTCTGGTGTACGACCATTGATCTGCTTGTGGCAGTTCATACAAACGTTCACTGTAGGTAGACCTGCAGACTTTGATTTTGTAACTGAATTGTGACAGTATTTACAATCGATCCCATTTACTCCTGCGTGGATATCATGTGGGAACGCAATTGGCTGAGAGGGCTGATAGTTCTCCACTACTCCGATCGTATATAGCCCTAAGAAAAGAGTAACAATCAAAGAGATAACAACTACCAATGAACCGATTCCTACATATTTTCTGTTCTTCCAAGCCCACTGCTTCAATTCTTCACCATAAGTAAGTCCCTCTTCAACGACCTCACCTGCAGCCTCAGAAGCAGCAATGTGTAACTGGCGACGAACACCTCCTACAGCAAGAATGATTGTAACGAAGATGACACCCAGAATGATCCAAATCCATTCCATAGACGATTCTTCTTCCGTTGCATCTGTTGAAGCAGCAGCCACAGCACCAGCAGTAGCTCCTTCTGATCCTGGCTCAGGCTGAGAATCAACCCAATCTAAAATCGCATCGATCTCTTCCTTCTTCAATTCAGGAAAAGCAGTCATTGCTGTTGGAGACCAAGCCGAAACTGTCTGCGCATACGGATCGTTCGCTGCAGCAGTCTGCCAGTTATTTACCCATTGGTAGATTGACCCTTCAGCGGCACCACCGTCAGCCCATTTGGTTCTGACCTGGAATAACTTTGGCCCTGTACTGTTCTTGTGCGGCTGGTGACAACTAGCACATTTTGCTTTAAATAGGGCGTCTCCCTGAGCATTTGTGGTAAACGTTCCGGCAAAGAACATTACGAAAAGAGCGCCGAAACACCAATTTGATAGATTTCTAAACATCTGACTTCTAGATATTTTCATGTAAAAAACTGTAAGTCTTGCTCCCAAAAAACACTTTTAGGCGGAAGCAAAATTAGAAGAAAGCATGGTTTTCATTACAGTTTTATGACAAATTTGAGCGTTCAGCCTTTAATTTAAATTCATTCTAAATAAGGCTTTGGTCTAACATTTATTATGAAATGTTGTGACTATGCGGGTTAGGTCATTTTACTATCGTAAAATCCTTTTTCGGCATGGCCTTTGAGCGATAGAAATATTACATTTGCCAATAAGTTATTCTTAGCATCATGAAAGTGTTCATCGTAATTCAATTTTTCATCTTCTCTATTTACGGTTATTCCCAAAGTGGTAATGTGATCGTACACAAGGATTCCCGATTGGATAATTTCATCAAACAACGTGGAATGATAATTCCTCCTGCGACAAGTCCACAGATGCCTGGCTATAGAGTTCAGCTGATCTTTGATTCAAATAAAAAGATTGTAGATGATGCCCGTTCAAAATTTATCAGTCAGCACCCAAAGATCGATACGTACATCTCCTATAATGCACCGCATTTCACATTGAAAGTGGGAGATTTCAGATCTAAGCAAGATGCTGAGAAGATCAAAGATGAGCTCATGAGAGATTTCCCCACTTGTTTCATCGTTAAGGAAACCATCAATTTACCACGAATCGATTAATGCCACAAACTTTCGGAAAAGCTTATAAGCTCTGTTCTAATAGACTAATTGACTCTGCTTTTTCAGAAGGGTCTGCTGTGAAGCAATATCCGTTCAAACTTATTCTCGGTGAAGTTTCTGAAGATCACGAAATGCCATTTTCCTTTCAAATCGTATTCTCGGTCCCTAAAAGGAATGTGAAGAGTGCGGTGAAAAGAAATCTCATCAAAAGAAGAATGAAAGAAGCATTTAGACTGAACAAAAATGACTTTGAAATTAATTTAACGGAAAAGAATCTGAGAAAGACATTATTTTTGATCTATCTCGAAAAGGAAATACTTTCTTTCGATCAAATTCAAAAGAAAATGATCGCATTATTAGAGAAAAGCATAAAACACCTCGAACAAGCATGAAAAATCTACTCATCGTTTTAAGCATATTCACACTTCAATTCAGTGTTGTCGCACAGTCCAATGGATTTGAAGTAATCAAAAGTCTCGAACTGATGGACCAGATCCATCAACATCTGGAGATGTATTATGTAGATGAACCACAAACGGGAAAGATCTCGAAAGTTGGAATCGATGCGATGTTAAAAGAACTTGACCCATATACAGTCTATTACCACGAGTCAAACATTGAAGATTACCGTTTAATGACTACCGGTCAATATGGGGGAATTGGTGCATTGATCAGAAAGACCGGAGACTATACAATTATTGCTGAACCTTATGAAGGAAATCCGGCATTCGCATCAGGACTGCGAGCTGGAGATAAGATCTTGTCAATTGATGGAAAATCAATGAAGGGATTAGCTTCCGATGAAGTTTCTTCCTCACTAAAGGGACCAAAAGGAACCATCATCGAGATCGAAATCGAAAGACCTCAACAAGAAGGAACGCAAAAGATCAAAGTAACGCGTGACGAAATTAAATTACCAGATGTCCCCTATTCGGGAATGATCAATGAAACAGTTGGTTATATCCGTTTGAACAGCTTTACCCAAACGGCTTCGAATGAAGTTCGATCTGCTTTTCTTAAATTGAAAGAGCAAGGAATGAAGGAACTTGTATTTGACCTTCGTGGAAATGGCGGTGGATTATTGATCGAAGCGGTGAAGATCGTTAATATGTTCATTAAAAAAGGAGAAGTCGTTGTAACCACCAAGGGAAGAGTTCCAGATGAGAATCGTGTTTATAAAACCATGGAAGAGCCACTAGACCTCAATATTCCACTGGTAGTGCTAATCGATGAAGGATCTGCATCAGCTAGCGAAATTGTTTCAGGGTCATTACAAGATCTTGACAGGGCAGTGATCGTCGGAACGACATCTTATGGCAAAGGACTTGTTCAGAGAACGTATGATCTAAAGTATGGTTCCAAGGTAAAACTTACCATTGCCAAATACTATACCCCTTCAGGAAGATGCGTTCAGAGACTTGAGTATTATGACAAAGAAGAAGGAATGAAACCATCAGAAATTCCTGATTCACTCATCAAGATCTTTAAAACAGTCAATGGACGCGAAGTGATTGATGGACGCGGAATTGAACCCGATATCAAGATCGATAAGGATGAATTAAGCAGACTCACTGCCACAGTGTATGCAAAGAATTTCATATTCGATTATGCCACGCAATATGCATCAGCCAAAGAAAAGATCGCTGAAGCCAATAAATTTGCTTTATCGGATGAAGAATACGAAGACTTTAAAAAATATGTCCTTTCACAAGAATTCACTTATTCGACCGCTTCGGAAGAAATGCTGAAAAAAATGAAAGAAACAGCGGAAGAAGAAGGGTTTTATGAGGATGCATCGGCTGAGTATGAGGCATTGCTTCAGAAGGTACATCCATCAAAAGAGCGAGATTTAAACAAATTTAAAGATGAAATTCTTGAACTTCTTGAGAATGAAATCGTTTCGAGGTATTACTTCCAGAAAGGACGAGCACTTAATTCATTTAAAAATGACAAAACCTTGATAAAAGGAGTTGAAATTTTAGGTAAAACGTCTGAATACAATACTATTCTTAAAAAATAATCGTTAGTTGAAAAACTACTTTTAAAATGGCATACCGGAATCTCGGAGAGAAAACTCATTCTGCTGTTCATTTAATAGCCCTTTCCGGACTCGCTGCAGGTTTGCCCACCAATAAAATAGTACTTTCCCTTTCCCTGATGATCGGAATCCTGAATCTTGTCATCGAGGCAAACTTTACCTCTTATTGGGGAAAAATAAGAACCAGTAAGTCATTTCTATTCATTGCCGCCTTATTTGGACTCCATTTCATTGGAATACTATGGTCCAATGATCTTCATTACGCAATGAATGATATCCGTATTAAAATTCCTTTGATCATTATTCCATTATTCTTTACTATAAAACCGATCGATGGGCTGGGTAGACATCTGATCACAACAATATTCATTCTTTCAGTATTGGTAACGTCATTGATCAATGTAGCTTATCACCAACACTGGATAGGAAACAGAGAATACCTTGATATCCGAGATCTTTCTCTATTCGGTTCACACATTCGTTACGCTATTCTCGTTGCAATCGCTGCATTGATTATCTTTTATGAAATCATTATTGTTAAACGTTGGTATCTTCTACCCATTTTAGGATGGCTTGTATATTATACCTTCTACAGCCAAGTGTTGTCTGGAGTACTTGCATTAGCCGCAGGATTTATTGGCTTTATATTCGTGTGGCTTTACAACAGGAATAGACTTGGAGGTGTGTTGTCCATGATGCTCACCGGAGTGTCGATCATCTTATTAATTAGAACCGTCATTAACTTATCGGTTCCAAAGAATATTCCTGAAATTGAAACCCTTGAACAAAATACCAAATCAGGAAACCCTTATTCACATCAAATAGATGGTGGATTTGATTTGAATGGAGACCCCGTGTTTATCTACGTTTGTGAAAAAGAATTAAAAGAAGAATGGTCGAAGAGATCGACAATCCCGTACGACAGTTTAGATCAAAAGCTACAACCTATTAAATATACCATCATCCGTTATCTTGCTTCAAAAGGAAAGAGAAAAGATGCTGAAGGGATTAAAAGTTTAACGGAAAGAGACATACAAAACATTGAATCCGGCAAAGCGACTCAACTAGAAACTGAAAATTCATTCAGAGCGCGCTTGAGCGGTTTACATTTTCAATTATTAAATCAAGAGGATCCTAACGGGCACTCATTATTGCAACGATTGGAATATTGGAAGACGGGTCTTAGGTTGTTTAAGAGTAATTGGCTTATTGGCGTGGGCACCGGAGATGTTCAACAATCATTTGATCAACAGTATGAAGCAGACAAGTCCAAATTACTACCAGAGCGAAGATTAAGAGCCCATAATCAATTTCTGACCTTTGGCATCACCTTCGGATTCATAGGTTTTGCTTTTTTCTTGTTGTTGTTATGGTATTATTTTAAAATCGGACTTCAGAATGTTTCATTCCTGTCAGTAGCTTTCATTTTCATCGCCATAGCTACTTTTTTCATAGAGGATACGCTGGAGACACAAACTGGAGCTACATTATTTGCGTTCTTTTATGCTTTCTTTGAACCCGTAATTCGCAGCAGCAAGTAGGCACTATATCAATGATCTTCCTTGTTGTTTTTTTGTTCTACTTTAAACAGATTACCAACTTCCTTCGTGAGTTGCTGGATCTTTTCAACTCCCTTATTGATCGATCCAGAATTGAATCCATCGTAATTTACCGTCATGTTTTCAATGACTCTTTGAGCAGGATAAATTAATATATGATCCTGATCCAAATTCAGTTTTTGCATCCTGGATATGACATTTTCCATCCCAGGACCGTAAGAAACAGATCCCTTTCTTGGGACACAATAGACACACAATGTATTCGGGTTATTTTCTCGCATTAGGAAATAATCCTCCGGATCATCGATCTCATGAACCTTGGTTTTTGCGGTAATCCTCAACTGTTTGGCAAGTAATATCCATTTCTCAGCAACTACACTTGAGCAAAACAGATCAATGGGCTGATTGATCTCCTTAGAAAATCGGATGATCCTTTCTGCCCATGAACTGAAGCTTGTTTCAAGATCCGAGAATTTAGGCGCGACCACATCGATCCCTTCATAACGCTTATTTGGTTTATCCAGCTTACAAAAGAAAACTGTCCTGTCGCAAACATCCAGAAGATGTTCGCGATCATCACCAACCAAACGCTTAATGATATTCAAATTGTTTTCGTCGTTGATCAAAACCGCATCGGCAAAAAGCTCTTTTGACAATCTGGCAATCCCTGATGAAATGTTATGGTCAATTGTGGCTATTGCATTCACTTTCGTTTCTCCAGCTGACAAATGTTTAATGATTTCGTCAAGACTTTTTCTGGCTTTGTGGATCTTGATCTCTGCCTCCTCATCGTTTGGGAGAATTGTAGCTACTGAGATTGGGTTAACAACCTTTGGATTTGAAATCATTACTGAAAAATCAAGGAGGTTTTCATTCCCTTTCAACTCATTGAGCTCAACGAGCAAATGTTGATCCCTTAACCTGATCGATTCCACCTGCTCCGTTTCGATTCCCTCAAGAAGATATCTTTTACCCGCATTTTCGGTAGCAAAAGAGGCAGTCATACAAGTGATTAAGATCAACAAGATCGTCGCATTTACAATATTGATATCCAAAATCTGATTATCAAAGCCCACCATAATTACAGCTAGAGTTGCCGCTGCATGTGCCGTGCTCAGACCAAAAATCAACTGTCTTTCTGCAGCAAGCATTCCAAAAATCTTTTGAGTTGTGAATGCTGCCAGCCATTTGGATGCTATTGCAAATGTTGTAAGTACTCCTGCAATTATTAAGGCCCATGATCCATTGATCAATACTTTGTAGTCCACGACCATTCCTACGTAGATCAAAAAAAATGGAATGAACAGCGAATTTCCTATAAACTCGATCCGATTCATTAAAACAGAATTGTGCGGAATTAATCTGTTCAATACAAGTCCAGCAACAAAGGCCCCGATAATATGTTCAACACCGGCAACTTCAGCGAGAAAAGCAGAAAAAAATACGACTGAAAGGACATATATATACTGGGATGTACTATCGGTCTCAAGCTTCTTAAAGAACCACTTCGTTACCCTAGGAATAATCAAGAACATGATCAATGAAAAAAACACTAGTGAAGTGATCAGTCTAACCCAAAAAGACATGTCAACTTCTCCTTTGGCTGTCCCTGAAATTACAGCCAACAAGATCAATACCGACGTATCTGTTAAAATAGTTCCACCTACAGCAATTGCTACTGCCGTTTTCTTGGTAAGGCCATATTTACTGGCAATCGGATAAGCAACTAACGTGTGAGTGGCAAACATGCTGGCCGTTAACCAGCTGGCCGTTTCATTCAATCCTAATCCATATCTGCAGATTGGATAACCCAGAATAATGGGAATAAAGAACGTCAAAGCTCCAAAAACAATACTTTTATTCAAGTACTTTTTGAATTCATTCATGTCTAGCTCTAATCCCGCTATAAACATGATATACAAAAGCCCTATAGTTGAGAAAAGTTTAACGGAGCCCTCTGAGTCCATTGTTCTTTCTCCTATCAAACCAATTCCGTCCGGGCCAATGATCACACCGGAAATGATCAAAACTATAATGGACGGAACCCTAAGCTTTCTCAATAAAATAGGTGACAATAAGATGATCAGTAAAAGCAATGAAAAGATCAGAACAGGATTTCTGATCGGAAGATGAAGCTCTTCAAAGAGGTGGGCGAAGAAGTAATTCATTCAGGTTAATACATGCCCAAATGTAAACCCATTCTTGACACATTAATCACTTGTTGAAAACTCTTCTTCCTGTTTTGCGTATCTTTGCAAAAAAATAATCCAGTGCGCTTCGAATTATCCAAAGAATTTCTTGAAAATCTGCGAATTAAAATCGCTGAGCAGGATACGTCTTGGATCAGAGCAAATGTGCTGGAATTACACTTTGCTGATATTGCAGAGATTCTCGATAAATTATCCAACGAGGAAGCGAAATACATTTACTTCCAGATGGATGAAGATCTTCAGGCCGATGTTCTTATGGAACTTGGCGAAGACATCCGAGATCGATTCTTAGCTTCTCTTTCATCGAAAGAAATTGCAGACCAGCTGGAAAATCTGGACTCCGATGATGCAGCAGACATCCTGGGTGAACTTCCAGATGAAAAGATCCAGGAAGTCATTGCTCAAATGGAGGATGATGAAGCTGCAGAGGATATCGTAGATCTTTTGAACTACGACGAAGACACTGCCGGGGGTCTAATGCAGAAAGAATTTCTTAAAGCTAGAGTTGATTGGCCAGTAAACCGGTGTCTGGTAGAATTGAGACGTCAAGCGGAGGATGTTGAGCGCGTTTATACCATTTATGTTGTCGATGAGCTTAATAAGCTCGTTGGATTCCTTTCCCTGAAGCGACTTCTTTTTGCAAGTCCGAAGACCAAGATTGTCGATCTGTATCAGGACAAAAATGTTATTTCTGTAAAAAGCAGCGACAGCAGTGAAGAGGTGGCAAAGGTTATGGAAAAGTATGACCTCCTTGCCGTCCCTGTCGTAGACCTTCAGAACAAACTGGTTGGTAGGATCACCTACGATGATGTTGTAGATGTGATCAAAGAAGAAGCGGATAAGGATTTCCAGTTAGCAACCGGTCTCTCAGAAAAGGTGGAGTCTAATGCAAGTGTCTGGAGAATTTCAAGAGCTCGATTACCTTGGTTGTTTATTGGGATGTTGGGAGGAATTCTTGGTGCCCAGGTCATTTCCGGATTTGAAACAAGCATTGCTCTTGTTCCGGCATTGGCATTTTTTATTCCATTGATCACGGCAATGGGGGGTAATGTAGGGGTGCAATCCTCTGCGATCGTTGTGCAATCACTAGCTAAAGGAAATAATTCCTTAGACAGAATAGGTCGGAAACTTATGAATGAAGCCGTGGTTGCGCTCGTTAATGGAATTTTACTGTCTGCTTTGATCTTTGGGATCGCTTATATGTTTGAAAACGCCACACTCGGTTTTGTCGTGAGTATTTCTCTTTTTACTGTCATCATCTTTGCAGCAGTTTTCGGAACCTTGATACCCTTATTGTTGAATAAATACAAGATCGACCCCGCCTTAGCCACAGGACCATTCATCACGACATTGAACGACGTCCTAGGTTTGTTTATTTATTTTACTGTCGGGATGCTTCTTTACAATTTGTAAAATGGAAAAGATTGCATTTCTGGACACCGTTCACCCAATTTTGTGGCAGCGACTTGAAAATGCAGGATATACTTGTATTGACCTAACGGATAAAGATCGCGCGACATGCATACAAAAGCTTCATGATTGTACTGGAATTGTCATTCGTTCAAGATTTACAATGAATGAAGAGTTTCTTCAATTTGCACCTGACTTGAAATTCATTGCTCGTTCCGGTGCAGGAATGGAAAATATTGACACATCTTATTGTGAATCAAGAGGAATACAACTATATAATGCCCCTGAAGGAAACAGGAATGCAGTTGGCGAACATGCTTTGGGTATGCTTCTCTCACTTTTGAACAAGCTCCACGCAGCAGATCGGGAAGTTCGTTCGGGTAAGTGGGACAGAGAAGGAAATAGAGGCTGGGAACTTGATGGGAAGACCGTTGGTATTATCGGTTATGGAAATAATGGAAGTGCATTCGCAAAAAAATTGCGCGGATTCGATGTCAAATTAATGGCCTATGATAAGTACAAGGAAGGTTTTGGGGATCATTTTGTTATGGAGTCTACCCTCGACGCGATCCTTAATCATGCGGATGTTATAAGTTTTCATATTCCTCAGAACGAGGAAACTCTTTGGATGGTGAATGATGAATTCGTCCAGCGTATTAAAAAACCGATCTGGCTGTTAAACTTATCCAGAGGCAAGATCGTACAGACCTCGTCACTGGTTAAGGGATTAAAAATCGGTAAAATATTGGGGGCCGGACTTGATGTTCTTGAATACGAAAAAAGCAGTTTTGAATCCTTCTTTGAGCAAGAACTTCCAGCTGATTTTAAATATCTTTTAGAGGCTGAAAACGTCATTTTAACTCCTCACGTTGGCGGATGGACGCATGAAAGCTATTTCAAGCTAAGCGATGTCCTTGCAGATAAAATCTTGGGGTTGACTCTTAACAGTTGATCCGAAGAAGATCTCCATAATAAAGTTCTCTTCCCGTAGTCGTCTTCATCCAGAGTCCTGTTAGCTCGATCTTTCGTCCTTCGAAGTACATTGAAGCCAGATCAAGGATCATCGACTGCCCAAGCGCAGGTGAATAGGTATTCATAATTAAAAACCCATCCTCCTCTAACAATTCATTTGCAGTTGCCATCAACTCATCGATTTTTTCTTCAAGCTTCCACTTTTCTCCTTTTGCACCGATTCCCCAGGCTGGTGGATCCATTATGATCCCTTTATAATGATTCCCCCTTTTTACTTCACGTTGGGCAAATTTCAAAGCATCTTCGTGGACCCACTTGATGTTCAGAATCCTACTGGCCTCCATATTTTCTCTGGCCCATGAGATCAATTGCTTAACTGAATCCACATGAAATGTTTCTGCTCCAGTATACCTTGCCACACAAGAAGCGGCACCTGTATAGGCAAATAGATTCAGAAAGCGATGTGATTCGTTTAGCTTGTTGTCAATAAGATCCCAGTTTATTCTTTGCTCGGGGAAGAGTCCGATGTGTTTAAACTTGGTCAACTCGAGGATGAAACTGAGTTTCTTATATCGAATTGTCCAGCGATTAGGGCTTCCCTTTTTCAAACACTTCCATTTTCCTGATTGACCAGTAGCAATGAACTCCCAGTTCGCGAGCTCATACCATTCTGAAAAAGGTTTTGCAGATTGAAAATAGGCCTGAACCTCTGGTCGGATGGTAATTACATTACCCCAACGTTCCAGTTTCTTACCTCCTCCTGCATCGATCAACTCGTAATCGTCCCAGCATTCACTGTAGCTTTTCTTAGTTGCCATCCAGATTACTTCATGCGTGGCATCTTCTTGCGACCACCCATCATTTGGGCCATACGCATTTGATTTTTAGACGGAGCCATTTTCATTTGAGATAACATCATGTTGATCTGATCTTTCATCATTCCGGTGTTATCCAACTTTTTTGCTTCCGCTAACAATTTTTCTGCCTCTGACTTACGACCAGTCTGCACACAGATCCCTGCCAAATGCATTCTCGCAACCGCATTATCCTGACCTGTTCGAAGACCAATCGCCAATGCTTTTCTCAACAGTGCTTCCGATTTAGCAAATCCTAGCTCCTGAGTATTAAGCACCGCTTGTAGAAACAGCACGTACGCATGCTGCTTTTTAGGTAAAAATTCAGGGGCTGTAATTTTATTGATGTGGTATTTTGCTTTATCCGTATTGCCCAACCTCATTTGGTTTAAAGCAAGGATCATTCTCTCATTTCTGAAAAAAGAAAGGATAATGATGGCCGTTACAAAAATGAAGGTAATCCCCCATCCCCAATGACCTGTAACAAATAACCAGGTATTAAAGAACAATGCTAATGCTGCTAAAGCGCAGCGAATGATAAAATTCAACATAAATCAATCAATTGTTGCAATACATTTTAATTCAATAGCTATTGGAGTCGGAAGAGAATTGATCTCGACTGTTGTGCGACAAGGTTGATTATCCTTGAAATACTCCGCATACACTCTATTGTAGACATGAAAATCACGCTTCATGTTCACAAGGAACACCGTAACATCCACTAAATTTTCCCAGCTGGATCCTGATTCTTCAAGAATCGTCTTCACATTCTCAAATACATTACGACACTGCGCCTCAAAATCGAATTCTATGAAATTTCCATTTTTATCCAATTTAAGTCTGGGCACACCTGAATCGATATCATCAGATCCGGCTACTCTTGGTCCTACTCCAGATAAAAAAAGCAAATTCCCAACTCTCCTTGCATGAGGATAAAGTCCAACAGGTTTTGGTGCTTTGTTTGTCGAAATTCTTGTTTGATCCGCCATGGAAAATTTTTGGCAAAGATAATCAATAAAATCGAGGAGTTCATTCACTTTTCGTACAGCAAAATTTTGGTATTGTTTTTGAAATCGACGTTTTGCCTAAATTCGCATTATGAAACACAGGATTTACTTCCTCATTATTGGATTGGTCTTCGGACTAACGTCTTGTATCGAGATCATTGATGATGTTACAATTCACAACGATGGTTCCGGAACATACAAGTACACCGTTAATTTAAGTGCCAGTAAAGTGAAGATTAATTCAATTCTTGCTCTTGATAGTCTTGATGGTAAGAAAGTTCCTTCGAAAGAGGACATTGAAAATGATTTCCTTGATGTGATCGAATCTTTGAAGAAAAAATCAGGAATAACCAATGTCGATTATAGCATGGATTTTTCTGACTACATATTCAAGTTGCAATGCGACTTCAAAAGCATTGAATATCTCCAGGATGCAATAAAAGCAATCGTAAAGGAACAGAGTAAGGAAAAAGACTCAGAAGAATATAACTACAACTGGATCAGTTGGGACGGGAATAAATTAATGAGAAGTATACCTGAACTTGACATAAAACAGACCAAGTCCATGAAACAGGAGGATATCGACCTTCTTAAAACAGGTAACTACACTTCAATTACCCGATTTGATCGTCCGGTTGACCGGTTTGAGAATGCTAAAGCTTTGATGTCCAAGAATAAAATGGCCGTAATGATAAAGACAGACCCTTATTCATTGACTCAGGATTACAATCTGCTCGAAAACACGATTTATCTTACTCCTCAGAAGTAAGCATCCGCGAAAAATTGATAATTTCGCAGTATAATTAATTCATTAGGCTTACATGAGGTTTTACCTTTCGCTGATCGCATTGACCACTGTTCTGAATGGGTTCGCCCAACAATCTGAACTTTTGATTCCAAAGGATGCTGTTACTGTATTCAGTTTAAATAACATTCAACTATTACAGAAAGTTTCTCTTGATGACCTGGTAAGCTATGAGTTCATGGCCGAAGTGCAACAGGAATTATTTGATGGATCGACGAGTGGTAAAACGCTTAAAGATTCGGGATTGGATTTTGATCAACGTTTGAATGTATTTTACGGCAAGGGAGATCAGTATGAAATTTCCGGATTCACTTTTGGAATGAAAGACAAAGAACAACTTTTTACGGTTTTCGATGATTTTGAAAAATCGAAAAGTCCATATGAAGGAGTTGAATTGTACACTTCATTTTTCAACAATCTATTGATCAAGGGAAATCAAGGACTTCTGATCAGAGTTGAACCAACGATGGAGAAGATCGATGAGATCACCGATTCGATATGGTATGCAAGGGGGTTTGAGGATCCGTGGATGGAACTTTACTATCCGGAAGATGATTACGAAGGTGAGTTTGATGGGGAAATGGAGGAAGAAATGTATCAGGAAACGTTTGATACAGAAGATCAGGGCAACTACTTCCCGCCTGACCAGGAAGACCCATTGAAAAAGAATTATTTTGAGCTAAGAGATTCTGTAAATACAATTTATCAGCAGCGCTATTTCAGTTTTGTTTGTGATGAGTTGTTCAAAGACGGGTATAACTTGATGAAACATGATCTACGCTTTACCGAACATATCAAGCATACATCGGAAGGTATATTCTATCTCGACAACTCAAGAAGTGTACAAAAAGCTCAGAATCTGTGGTATCTGCAGACCATGTTCCCTACCCTATATAATGACGTCAAGGAGCTTTATACCGGAAATGTCATTTTGGGGGATCTATTCTTGAAAGACAATGCGGTTGAGTTTAAAGTTGAAGCTCGTTATGGTCAGGAATTAGGTTCGATCTACGAGAAAATGAACAATTCGAAATTTGACAAGGATGTTTTAAAGTACATCCACAAGGATAATTCAGCATTCTTCTCTTACAATGTGAACTTGAGAGAAGCTTATGAGCAGGCATATAAGGTCATCGTTCCTATTCTTGAAAACGAAAGAAATGTTCAGGTTTCTTACAACTTGCTAATGTTGGAGCTTATCAATGAATACGTGAATAAAGACGCTCTTTTCGACACGTATAAAGGAAGCATGTTCGGTACATTCAATGGAATTCGAAAGATCAAAACCAAAAAGATCATTTTCGAATATGATGAGGAAACTTTTGATTACATCGAAAGAGAAGTTGAAGCGGAAGAGGATATGCCAATATTTACTTTGGGGTTCTCTACTGAGAGAGGTGACATTCCGGAAAAGATCCTGAAGCATCTATCCAGATTAACATCCCGCTTCAAAAACATGGGTGATTACTGGGTGTATGAAGAAGCGGTTCTAGACGCTGCGTCCCTTTACATGATCCATAAAAATGGACTTTTTATATTCACTAATGATGAAGACCTTGCCATGAATCATTCAGATGGTTACGGTGCGGATGCTTTGAAGGGGTCTCTGGCGAAGAAAGCCAAAAAGAGTGGCTTTATGTACGGTCATATCGACTGGTCAAGAACAATTGATCATTTCCCAAGAGATTTCTTCAATGAAGAAGAAAACGAGATGCTGGATGCCATGAGAGGTAAAACAGGGAATATGGAGCTCACATCGTCAAAAACGACAAAGGAAAGCACCAAATTCAATCTTGTCTACAATTTCAACGGGGAATACGAGAATTCAGGGAAATACTTGCTTGACCTTGTAAATAGCGTTTACGTTATCTCAAAATAAGATGTTCAAAAAGATCACGCTGATCATTGTTCTGGCAGTGGCTTTAGCGGCCTTTCTGGTGCTTCGCCCCTATATTTTTCGTAAAAACGATCCTCCTCGATTAGAGGATCGAATCCCCGATGCTGACTTTCTATGCCGGGCTTATATCCTTGATGTTGCCAGAGAAACAAGCAGCATGTTGCATTATCACAAGGTAGACTTCAGAGACTTCTTTTCTTATGAATTTTTACTCGGGCAGTCTAAAATGTACGGATTGAATCTTCAGCAAGCTTCCTACTTATTTGCGAATGAGGAAGGAGACTGGGGAGCATTGGTTCAGGTAAGTGACAGCAGTAAGATCTACCAGGGAATTGATCGACTAAAGAAATTTGCCTTCATCTCTGACACTATCGTTAGTGACAAAAAACTGTATAAAATCGAACAGGAACAGATCTACCTCTATTATGACAGATCTTACATGCTCATCTATAAAGGAAATGAAATCACCAAAGTTTTCAATCGTGTTGTAAACTGTAAAAGAGGTGATATTTCGCCGGGATGGAAGGCATTTCTAAAAGAGCGGAAATTCAGAGATGAAAAACTGGTACTCTACTCCAACTGGGAAAAACTAAAGATCAATGGAGTTGAAAATGCTCTTTTTGCACATGACAGCGACTCCACTAGCTTTAGTTTAAAGGCGTATGCAAGAAATAATAAGCCATTGAATATTTCGATGAAGAGTGATGGGGAAAACTTGATCTCAGGCGAATTCACTTCCAAAATGCTCAATGTTCATATAGACATTTCAAAGCTTCGCAAGCATCCGGAAGATCCCATCTACAAATGGCTTAAGAAACTCGGGAACAGGATCAGTTTCCCAACGGAAGATTTCCTCAACACCTGGGAAGGTGACCTTTCATTCAGACAAGGAGGCTATCAGTTGATCAAAGAATCCTACATTGAATCTGAGCTCGACGAAAATTTTAACGTGACTGAAGTGCGCAAGGAAAAAGAGGTTAAAGTTCCTGGGTTTTCCTTACTCTTCTCTGTCAATGAAAATGGTCCTCGCTTTATTAATCGACTTCTGACAAAAGGGATCCTGACTCAGGATGAAAATAAATATCGCTTCCTTTTCTCGCCTCCGTTACATCTGAAAAAGATCAAGGGTTATTACATCTTCCATTCAGGAGAGTACACTCCTCGCAGAGAAACCCACGGCAAGAATAATGGCATCTGGACGCAAAGAGGGACCAAGATCGAGTTTAGCCTTGACAGTCTGAGTAGAAATGAGGTCTTTGGTTCGATCTATATTCCTGTCAAGAAGCTTCTGACCAAGAACCGGTTTTTCTAATCTTTTCCGGTTTTTCATTTCTCAACATCGATGTGTAAATAACTACGCCATTTTTTTTCGTGTCAAGAACTCAAACAAAGTTATCTTAATACAAAAATCAACCCTATGGCGAAAAAGCAAAAGATCTTTGTGCTTGACACATCGGTACTACTTCATGATCATCTTTCGATCACCAACTTCAAAAGCAACGATGTAGCAATTCCCATCACCGTTCTTGAAGAGCTCGATAAATTCAAGATCGGGAATGATACAAAGAACTTTTCGGCTAGGGAAGTGATTCGCTTTATTGACAAACTTTCCGGTTCAGGTAGTCTTCAGGAATGGATCCAACTTGGAAAAGGATTGGGGAAATTCAGAGTTGTTCTTGAGAGCAATCCAAGAGAGATCAATGCTGAATACATCTATTCAGTGGGGAAAAATGATCATAAGATCATTAACGCAGCTTTGTACCTCAAGGAAGTCGAAGTGAAAAGAGAGGTTGTACTGATCACGAAGGACATCAACCTTAGAATTAAAGCAAAAGCCCTGGGCATCGCCGCTGAAGATTATGAAACAGGAAAAGTAAGTGACGTAGAACTTGAACAGTCATCAACCTACAATGTGGATGGGCTGGATTCAGAAGTAATTCGTCAGATCTTCACCAAGGGTAAGATTGATGAAAATGGACTATTAGGGAACAAAAAAGTCACCAATGGATATTACATTCTTAAGAATGGAAAATCATCTTCTCTTGCCTTTTATAATCATCTTTCCGATCAGATCGAGCGCATTGAAAAAGAATTCATCTATGGTATAAAACCAAAGAACGCTGAACAAGCTTTCGCTCTTAATGCCTTAATGAATCCACATATTAAACTCGTCGCATTGCAAGGTGTTGCCGGGACAGGAAAGACATTACTGGCATTAGCAAGTGCGTTGGAACAAAGTAAGGCCTTCCATCAGGTTATCCTTGCCAGACCGATCGTGCCTCTTTCTAATAAGGATATCGGATTCTTGCCGGGAGATGCAAATGACAAAATTGGGCCTTATATGGAGCCTTTATGGGATAATCTGAAATTCATCAAAGCTCAGTTCGGAGAAAACGAGAAGAAACACAAAGCGATCCTGGAAATGGAACAATCCGGCAAGATCGTCATCACCCCATTGGCTTTCATTCGTGGTAGAAGTCTTTCAAACATTATGTTCATCATTGATGAAGCTCAGAACTTAACACCACATGAGGTGAAAACGATCATTACCAGAGCCGGAGAAAACACCAAGATCGTTTTCACAGGCGATGTTCATCAGATCGACACGCCATACCTGGATGAGAACAGTAATGGTTTGGCTTATCTCTTAGACCGCTTAAAGGGTCAGGAGCTTTTCGCACATGTAAAACTTGAAAAAGGAGAAAGATCTGAATTAGCGAATCTTGCGAACGATCTTCTTTGATCAGTCAAGAACATTTTGCAGAGCAGAACGAAGATCAGGAAATTTGAAAACGTACCCGGTCGAGATGATCTTTTCATTGGAAACAAGGACATTTTCAAGTAACATTTCCGCCATTTCTCCAAAGTACATTTTTAATGTAAAAGCAGGCACCGCAGGCAGAAACAGACTTTTTTGAAGAACTCCAGCAATTTCTTTGGTCATTGTTCGGTTGCTTTCATTGCCAGTTGCTGCGTTAAAAGTTCCGCTGAATTCATGCTGAACGACATGAAGATATATACCCGCAAGATCATCAATATGGATCCAGGGCATTGCTTGTTTACCTGTTCCTAAAGGGGCACCTAATCCCCATTTGATCGGTTTCACCAGTTTCTCTAAAGCTCCACCTTTTCGATCCAACACAACTGAGGTTCTGATCTTGGCAACCTTACACTTCGAAGAAAAAAGATCGGCACTCTCTTCCCATTGTTTCACCAATACACTTAAGAAATCCTCACCGTATGGGTCTTCTTCAACATGTTCTTGAGTATCCCAACCGTAACCGTAGCAGTTCACTCCCGATGCTGAAACAAACATCTTGAGATCAACTAACTTATCCGAACACTCAAACAAAAATTCATTTGTTCCTTTTCGAGAGGAGAGCAATTCTTTTTTCCTTTTAGATGACCAAGGCTTGTCTGCGATACCCTCTCCTGAAAGATTGATCAGAACATCAGTTTGTTTGATCTTTTCAAGTTCGATCTCTTTTTTTGAAGGATCCCAATAGACATGATTTTCTTTTCTCACGTTCCTTGTGAGAATCAACACCTGATAACCCTCTGCGGTAAAACTTTTTTCGAGAGCTCTACCTATCAGTCCTGTACCGCCTGCTATTGTGATCGTTTTCATCTTCTGAAGAACAAGTTATAAGCTGAATAGTTCATTCAAAGAATAATCTACCGTTCACCCACTCTGGATCAAGTAAGGCTCCTTTCTTTTTATAAAAATTGATGGCGGGTTCATTCCAATCAAGTACCTGCCAATCCATTCTGCGGACCTTCCTTCTTTTTGCCTCTTGAATAACTTCATCAAATAACATTGATCCGACACCAGTTCGGCGGTATTCAGGTAAGATATACAGATCTTCCAGATAAAGGCATTTCCCCTTCCAGGTAGAATAATTTGTATAGAATAAAGCAAACCCTTTAATCGATCCTGACTCTTCAGCGACGAATGCATCACATGCATGAAGCTCAAATAGATCATTACCAAGTTCCTCGGCAGTATTAACGACTTGCTCAGGGGCTTTTTCGTACTCAGCCAAACCTTTGATCAAATTCATGATCTGATCTTCGTCACCTCGCTTTGCTTTGCGAATTGAGATCATTACTGTACTCCTGCTAAATTGAATCGAAGACGAATTCCCGTACTCATATTCCCTGTTGGATATGATGTAGCAACTTTCGGCGTGTTGATCACCTGATCATAATACAACTGAACCGTAAGATTCTGAGTCACGTTGTAGTCCGCTGAAGACTTGATCGAGATCACTCGTTGACCTGCTGTTGCCTGATTCGTGTTCTCAACGATCTTTCTGATTACAGTAAGGTTGTCTCTGAAGGACATATCGAATCTTACGTTCAGATCAGCTGCAGGGATTCGGTCAAACGGAAGCTTCACTTTCGTGAAACGATATCCGGTTCCGATCACCCATTCCGCACCCAAAACTTCAGTCACCTGATTGTTGTTCAGTGATAAAGTTGCACTTCGATCTTTCTTGAATTCAAATTTCGTGATCAATCCCTGGTTCTTAATGTTCCAAGTTGCATCAAAACCAATCAATGGAGAGAAACGCTCTGAGATCGTTACATTCTGAAGCTGACGAGCAGCAATAAAGTTGTTGTTGATATCAAGAGCAGAAGCACTACCATCAGGATCAAATTCAGCATTAAGGTTCGTCGTTAGTCCAGAAACACTCACCGTAGAGCTATAGGCATGTCTTATCACAAAATTCTTGACATATTTCTTCGCGAATTCGAATTTGTTTAATCCGTTGTAGTTGATCGACCAGTTTGGAAGCGGTGCATTCTTTACCGGATTAATATTCTTTTCGTTGATCGAGTTGTTCGTGTAGCTGGTAAGGAAAGCTCCTGTAACAACCTCCTGTTGTGAGCCATTGTATCCGCTATAGTAACCTGAGATCAACTGGTTTGAATTTGAATTCGTAGCGCCTAGCAACTGAGAAACTAACTCTCTGTTCGCTAACAGATTGTCGAAGGTTCCTGAACGGTATTCTTTATCAAGTAAAGCAAAAGCAGAACCAATGGATACTGTTGAATAGGTCAACGTTCCTGTTTCAAACTTACTCTGACTTTCAAATTGCGTTGTTGACTCATTCCAACGATAGAATTCAGTTGAATTGTTTCCGTAAGTTCTTGTCGCCGTTAATTCGATGGTTAGATCTTTCATCGGCTCTAGACTTGCTCTCAAATTCAAATTCTGAGTGTGCGTTATCGTATATTGCTTATTCAGATTTTCATTTTGAACAAGCCAACCGTTTGAAGAAGCTGTTGTTGCGATATTATAGCCTGTTTCACGTCCCCAAAGGTCATATCTCTGCTGTCCGAATACAAAGCCTGCTAGAGGTGCGCTAAAGTTATTGTTGAAGCCTAGAACACTCGATTCCTGATTATATCCCGGTAGCATTGTCCCATCATTCAAAGCATAGGTTCCTGATACATTTCGTACGGTCATCAATAATCTACCGACAAAACCAGCCACTGGGTGTACCTTACCTCCTCGCTTCTTTTCAGCCTCCTCGCGTTTTTTCTTACGCTCGAATCTTCTCTTTTCACGCTCCCATTTCTTTAATTCTTTCGGAGTCATTTCCTCAATTGGCTTTGGAGGCTCCAACTTATCCGGCAAGGTTGAACCGCCTTTGTTTTGTCCGTTCCCAAGGTTACGACCAGCGCCTCCTGATCCTTTAGCAGCAACAGATCCTCTAGAATTTCGACCATCCGTTGTGATTTTTTTCAGGTATGGAACTTTATTGTAAAGATTCGTAAAGTTAGCCTGGGCTGTCATGTTGATCTGACGGTTATTCTGGATCGTATTACCGAACTCAGATTGACCAAGAGGTGCTCTTTGCCAGTTGTAGGTTCCTGTATATTTTACATTGGCACTCATCCAGTCCGTGATCGGAAGTTTGTCCAACGGAAGCGTATAATTCAAACTATAATTGTGAGAATAGTCCATTGACCTTCCAAAGGTGCTCATCTGACTTGCAATAGTGTCCTTAAATGCCTGATATGCCAAAGGATCTTCCTTGCGATTCACCGCACCATCTCCTTCTTCAAAAATAGATCGATTCGAAGCACTGAATGAGAATTTCAGGTTCTTGGTGATATCATATCCAAGGTTATAATTTCTGTTCCAGTTAAATCTCTTAAGATAAAGAGGAGCAAATTCATAATCAGGGACAAGGTTGTTTCTTACTTGTCGCTCATTATAGGTTCTCAAAAGGTCATTCGTGAACGATATGTTCTTAGGTGTCAAATAGAAGTTTACATCTCTGATCAGGGCAAACCATTTTGACTTCTGCATGAACTTCACCTTCTTGAAAGGTTCGACTGGCTTTGTCTGGAATGAATAATTATAGTTCAATCCACCATTCCATGTCTTTGTTCTATCATAGTTCGTATTGAAGTCTCTCCTTAGATTCTCAGAATACGCATAGTTCAAAGACCAATTGGAAATACGCCAGAAATGAGGTGTAGCACCTGCTTTCATTTCTTTTCGCACTCCGGTGAAATTGTACGATTTACGCTCAGTGAAATCCTGACCATCCCGTGCTCTTTCAGATCTTGTCTGGGCATCATAACCTGCCAATTGAACATCTGGATTGTATGGGTCATATTCTGGGTTAACAACCCCTACTGAGTAACCATAGAAGAAAGGCAAGGTCATTTTTGCCTGACGACCGAAGAACTGACCCAACTGAACATTCGAATTCAAGTCAAAGCCCATTCTCTGATCTCGCTGCCTGTCTTGAACCCTGGATTCCACACTTCCCCAGTTAATACCTGAATAATTTCCTGACATTTGAAGTGTTGCGAAATCAGCAGCCTGAACCTGCATCTGTGCAACAGCTGCGGAACCTCCTTCACTCACAAAATCAGTCAATCGCAACTCGTTGATCCAAACGATCACACATTCCGCTTCATCTTTGTCAGGCCAAGGATTATCTGAATTGATATGAGGATTACGAACACCTACCATGATCGTCCTCATTCCCTGAAGGTTCGGACTTCCTTTCACCTTCAATAATCGTTTCGGATTCTTTGGATCGATTGCAGAATATTCTAAGCTATACGCCACAGAAGTAATACCCTGTTCGATCTTTTTATTTCTTTCCTTTTTCAATTCCAAAAGATCGTCGAAAATGATTTCGACATTGTTGATCTCCGGCCAGATATCCTCAGCTAGAGTTGCACCCCATTGTGTTTCATACAATGGAAGTTCATACTCATAATAGTTGTCGTTGTAATCCGTTCCGAGACGAACGAAAAGTGTTAGGTCCTCGTTGTTGAATGGAATAAGCGGATCGACTTCTTCGGCATGGACATACATTTTCAGCTTCTTGTATGTTCGAACATCAAACTGAACATTTTTGTAGGCCGCGCGTGCATCTCCATCCTGTAAGTTACAAACGTCAAGGACGAGTGACTGCTCATTCAACTGTCGCTGATAGGTTTGAGATGGATCGATCTCACGAATAATACCAGGAGGAATTTCGTACTTGATCGGTTCACGCTGATCATTTTCTTCAACGTTAACAGCAGCAATATTGAAGGTTGTCAAGTTAGGATCAGTTTGAACACTCTCTCCCGGCTGTGTAAGATCTTCCAGATATCTTCTCCACTCACCCCGTACAAATTCCAATCTTGCAAATCGAAGAACCACTTCTTCATCAAAGTCCTTCAGGAACATTCGCATGAAACGAATCGATCTGAAATCCTGAATTCCGTTTACGCGCTTTTCAAAATCTTTGATCGGAACTTTAAACTGATACCACTTTTCAGTTTTATTTCCATTTTGATACACCTGAACGTTCGTGATATAGTTCGTACCAACCTGCATTTGGTTTGGCCTCAAACCAACTTTGTACTGGAAGTAACTTTCGGACTCTGACAAGTTATTATCCTGGTTGATGTCCTCAATGTCAGGTACATTCGTGGCCTGAGTCGGATAACCCTCAAGGTTTTCATTCACAGACATTTCCGTCGTTGGGGAGTTCCCCTCCATCCCGTTGTACTTCTTGTATCGTTCAAGAATGTTCAGCTGGGCATCATCGTAATTGTCATCACGGTAGAAGTTGTAATTATCGTTCGAAGGGTCCGCTATCATCGCCGCTTTCACTGCAGGATCAATAGTCGCATTATTTTGTACCCAATTGACGAATTGCTGATAGGCAATTTTTTCCTGGGCATCATTCCAACCATCCAATCCAATATCCTGATTCCCCCTCGCTTCCGGATCATTATCAAAAGCATTCACAACGATCTGCTGAGACGATAATCTCGCCCATGCTGTTGTGTCTAAATTGTCGGTTGATGAAGTCCCAAATGGTGGAAGACCGCTTTCGTAACTTTTTCTTGAATCCGGTAAAATGTCTTCTGAAATATTTCCAAGGTTGAAATAAAGATCTCCCCCCGTCATTGCTGAGTTTGGATCAGCATTTTCAGCATCCTCATTAAATGGATCAAGAACCCAGAATTGAATGAATTCAATATTCGTTAATTCGAAGTCATTCGTTGTTAGCGCACGCATTACACCTCCCCATCTATTTTCAGGATCGACAAATGTTCCATCGGGATTGTAAGTGTCGGTTGTATCATAGTTGTACATTCCCCTTTCTCTTGGATAATATCCTAGTTCCAGAATTGGAATGTTTGGAATAGAACCATACTGCTGTTGTAGATTCGGGAAAATGTCGGTCTGATTCACGATCCTCATTCGGCTATCCGAAAGCATTGTTGGATCATCCTTGATATGCTGTGGAGTTAACGCATTGTTCTGATAGAACAACGGGTCAATTAAGTACCATGCTGTTTTTGCTCTTTTAAAACCAGCAGAAAGATCCTTGTTGATGGCCTCAGGGAACAGATCGGGTTGACCTTGTGGTACAGAAGCCAATCTCCAGGCAGTTACCGAACGGAGATCTATGGTGCTCTGAGCTCCTTCAAAATCATCAATGTATGAGGTTCCGTCCTTGTTGATCGCTCTTGGTTGACCAGGTATTAAATGCGCAAATTCACCAGTAAAGGAGAGTGAAGACTTTTGGGTCGTGGAAATGACCGGTAACATATCTACCAGTTTTGTCAGGAATGGAAGATCTGTTCTCCAGGCTACATCCAGGCCAAGAATATTGTTCTTGAACGGCTCACTTCCATAATCTACTTTCTGTGTTACTGGACGCTCCATCATTCGCATCCAAGTACCTCCTATATTGAAATTCTCGTTGAAGCGATAGTTGTAGTGCGCTCCCATTAAGGATCTTGCCTGAAATCCAAATACGGAATTACTCTCGATCGAGATCTTAATTGGCGTATTTGACTCTAATAGACCACTATTCAGGATCTTCACACGACCAAGGTTGTAATCGACCGTGTAATCAACCCCTTCTGTCAATTTGATACCACCCGCAGTAACAGAAACGGCACCTTGAGGCACATTCAAAGCATTCAATGGAATATCCGATGAAATCGAGCTCTGATATTCTCCTTTGAAACTGAATCTGTTCTTGCTTGGGATCTGCTGAGCAGCCGTTTTTGTTGAGTCGTAAAGTTCAGTAAATGCTACCTGATCGATCACTACATCAGGTATTCCCGCCCCTTGAAGTTTTGTTGCTAATGTCTTACCGAATGGCTCAACGGTTGAGAAATAGATCCTACCATTTCTTCGGTTAATGGTACCTCCATTTTCTGCTCGGTTACCATTGAAATCAATCGGAACAAAGTCAAAAACACCATCACTGAATGGCTGATTGTTCTGATTCAATTTATCCATATCAAGTAGTGTGACCAACTGTCGGTCATCTACTCCCGGATAAGGGAAGAAAGGAACTAAAACTGAAGTTTCTGGGTTATTGTAAAGTAGATCGATCCTGAAACCCTGCTGATCCACTTGGTAAGCACCAATGGAATACACGTTTTTCATCATCAAATCCCAAACTTTATTATTCGGGTTCGTGATAGTTGGTTTCAAAAGCTTCAATAAAAGGGCCTCTTGTCCACTTGAACCGTCTGTAGAAAACTCACCTACCTGATAAGTCTCTCCCCGATAAGTGTACTCATAAGCTACAGCAAGAACTTCATCATTATTTAATGGAAGGTTCAATGAAATATATCCTAATAAGGCATTGTAGGAGAATTCCTGCTCAGTCAATTTTCTTGCATTCTCAACCTTTTCATATTCGATCGCCTGTTGGAATGGCCCTGGTGAAACCACCTGAGAAGACAATGCCGAAACAGAATTCACAAAGCTTCTAACCAATGGCTGACCAGCTGCCCAAGCATATAGTCCATTCGCATCATTGTCAGGAAGATCCGTCGCAGCCGCTGACCCAGGGTTACCTTGCCAGTTTTCAGGTTTAGCTTCTCCTAAATCGGCAAATGCCAGAATGTTTCTTGTGTTTTCAGTGTTGTTTGTTCGGTTGGTTACCCAAACTTCCATACGCGTGATATAGGTCGTTGAGTTAACAATCGGCATTGTCGACATTGCCTCATCATAATGGTCATGATGATAAAGGTTCAGGAAATAGTGTCGATTGGCCTCATAATTATCTGCAGATAACTCAAATTTCTGCACCTGCGCTTTACCTGTGATGTTGATCTCTTGTCTTTTTCCCTTCGAAGATGCAGCGATAAGGTCTACCGTTGATCGACCAAACTTCATTTGGGTCTTAGCTCCAAACAAGGTTTGTGAACCCTGGATCAATGAAGTCGGAAGTTCCATGGCAACGTTTCCTAATTCGATCTTTTGCATGATCTGATCTTCATCACCCGTATATTCCAATTTTGAAATGTTATCAAAATCAAAGGCTGCCTGTGTGTTATAGCTGGTTCCGATCTTTAATTTTGTTCCGATCTGACCCACAAGATTCATCTGGATCTGCTGCTGAAAATCAAATCGAGTTATCCTCCTCTGCTTTACCGGGAGAATAGGATTGTCATAACGTGACGAGTTCACCCCAAAGGATAATTCGACGGACCCTTGCGGACGAATAGTGATCTCATCTGAGCCAAAGAAATTTTCAAATGCTTTAGACCCGATTTTGATCGGTAGCTCAAACGGCTGTCCTTCGGCAGTTTGCTCATCGATACGGTCTTTCCAGTTCTCACGCAATGATTTCTGACGCTCATATTCGATGTATTCTTCAAGTGTCATCATCGAAGGATTTCGATAATTGACATTTGTTCCCATCGTTTCTTTGAAAACGTATGTTCCTGTGATCGGATCATACACGATCGTTTGATTTACAGAGGTTGGGTCTCCAAGATCGAAGCTCTGCTGCGAAGTCTGGGTAGGATCGTTGCTATTTGAAATAGGGTATAATAGTGTTGTGTCAGGATCCTGTGCAAATAATGCATGTGCGAACAGCAGCTGCACAAGTAGCAGCCCAACGTGTTTTGTCGTTCTCAAAAGCAGTATTCTATTCATTATAATATCTTCAATGCTTCTTTGATCAGGAATTCAACAGAGTCTTCCCCTGAAGAAACCTTTTCAATTGCCTTTTCAGCTGATTTTTTGTCAAATCCCAGTGAAATCAATGCTGTTAACGCATCAAAACGATTCGTATTGTTTTGAGTAAATATATTTTCAGAAGAAAATGTCATTTTTAACATTTTGTCCTTCAAGTCAACAATTACCCGCTGTGCGGTCTTTGCTCCAATTCCTTTTATACTCTGAATTGTCCTCACATCTTCATTCTGGATCGCCTGAGCGATATCATCCGGGAGCATAGAGGACAACATGATCATAGCAGTATTAGGACCAATTCCTGAAACAGAGATCAAATGTTCAAACATTTCTCGTTCTTCTTTGGATGCGAATCCGTACAACAAATGAGCGTCTTCGCGAACGATCAATTTGGTGTACACCCGAACTGCTTCATCATCTCCAAGATTTGAAAAAGTATTCAATGAGATCTTTACCCCATATCCTATACCCCCACAATCTATCACAAGATCTGTAGGATTCTTTTCAATTAATCTACCTTGAAGCTGAACGATCATTCTTTATTTGTTTTGGGCATCAACAACTGCGATCTTGACCATGTTAACGATCTCTCTTACAGAGGATCCCATTTGTAAAACGTGAACGGATTTCTTTAAGCCAACCAAAACTGGACCGATAGCATCAACTTCAGTCATCTTTTGTAACAGCTTGTATGCAATATTACCTGATGACAAATTTGGGAAGATCAATGTATTCACCTGTTTATTCGCTAAAGTTGAAAAGGAAAATTTCTCGAGCATCAACTCGTTATCAAGCGCAAAATTAGCCTGAACTTCACCATCCACAATAAGGTTTGGATTGGTTTCATGCAAGATTTGAACCGCTTTCGCCATTTTATCTGCATCCGGACCAGTTGACGAACCAAAATTTGAATAACTCAAAAGAGCAATTCTTGGGGTCACTTTGAATTTACGAATCGTCTTTGCCACGTTACTTGTGATCTCAGCGATCTCTTCTGCCGTCGGATTCAAGTTAATCGTCGTATCAGCAAGGAACAATGGCCCTTTCTTCGTTACAAGAATGTACATTCCTGAAATGGTTTTAACATCTTTCTGTAAACCAACCGTCTGTATCGCGGGACGTACAACGTCTCTATAATTTCTGGTGATCCCTGAAATCATTGCGTCAGCATCACCCATTTCTACCATCATAGCACCAAAGTGATTTCTTTCGCGCATGATCTGAATAGATTCGAATTCGGTAAAGCCTTTACGCATTCTTTTTTCAAAGAATTTCTTACCAAATAAGATCCTCCTTTCCTCTTCCTCTTCACTTTTCGGGTCAATGATCTGTGTGTCCGGAATCTCAATGCTATATTCTGCGATCAATTTTTCAATCTTGTTTCTTTTTCCAAGAAGGATAGGCATTGCCACACCTTCTTCCCAAGCGGTTTGTGCTGCTTTCAAGATCTTTATATTATCGGCTTCTGCAAAAACAACCCGCTTAGGATTCGCTTGAGCCTTTTCGGTAATATTTCTTACCAACTTATTATCAAGACCCAAACGGTTCTTAAGTTCCATTTCATATGCATCCCAATCCTTGATCGGCTCTCTGGCAACACCTGAATCCATAGCTGCACGAGCAACAGCAGGCGCAACATAATAGATCAAACGAGGATCGAGTGGTTTTGGAATGATCTGATCTCTACCAAAAGAGATGCTCTTTTCTCCATATGCCTCAACCACCTCTTCCGGAATCGTTTCTTTTGCTAGTGACGCGATTGCTTTTACGGCAGCAAGTTTCATTTCTTCGTTGATAGTTGTAGCCCTTACATCGAGAGCCCCTCGAAAAATGAATGGGAAACCAAGAACGTTGTTTACCTGATTCGGATGATCAGAACGTCCTGTAGCCATGATAATGTCTTTTCTAACCGAAGTTGCTTCCTTGTAAGAAATTTCCGGCTCCGGATTCGCTAAAGCAAGAACGATAGGATCCTTGGCCATAACTGCGATCATTTCCTTAGAAACCAATCCACCTCTTGACAAGCCAAGAAATACATCTGCTTTTTTAAAAGCCTCCTCAAAAGCGATGTCCTTTTTATGTCCAGAGAAAAGTTTTTTCATTTCGTCAAGATCCGTCCTTCCGCTGTGGATCAAGCCCTTAGAGTCAAACATAAAAATGTTCTCCAACTTTGCTCCCAATGCATGATAGAGTCGAGCACAACTCAATGCTGAAGCTCCAGCTCCCGACACCACGATCTTTACCTTTTCGATCTTTTTGTTGGCGATCTCCAAAGCGTTCAAAAGAGCAGCGGAAGAAATGATCGCCGTTCCATGCTGGTCATCATGCATGATCGGAATATCAAGTTCTTCTTTAAGCCTTCTTTCGATCTCAAAAGCCTCTGGCGCTTTAATGTCTTCGAGGTTAATACCTCCGAAAGTTGGTGCTATTGCCTTTACTGTTTGAATAAAAAGTTCAGGGTCTTTTGCATCAACTTCAATATCAAAAACATCTATGTCCGCAAAGATTTTAAATAGAAGACCTTTCCCCTCCATAACAGGCTTGGAAGCTTCTGGGCCAATATCACCCAATCCCAAAACAGCAGTTCCGTTGGAAATTACAGCTACTAAATTCGATTTTGACGTGTATTTGTAAACATCCTCCTTGTTTTCAGCAATCCTGAGACATGGTTCTGCAACCCCTGGAGAGTAAGCCAGAGACAGATCCCTTTGGGAGGAATATGGTTTTGTCGGAATTACCTCGATCTTTCCAGGTCTTCCTGAAGAGTGGTAATCAAGCGCATCTTGTTTACGGATCTTAGCCATAGATGTTTTTTGAAGCTTGTAAAGATACTAAAATGCATGGTAATAGCACGATATTGATAGAAACAAAAAAGCCCGGTGAAAACCGGGCTCTTCCATCAATTAATGATTATTATCTGATAACTACGTTCTGAGTTTGAGAAACTCCTTCTCTAGAGATCTTAACGATATAACTTCCTTTTGCCAAGTCAGAAACTGGGAACTTCACAGTTTGTGAACCTGTCAAACCTGTTAACGTTTGAGTTGCAACCATTCTTCCCTGAAGATCAAGGATAGCGATCACATAATCTCCATTTGCTTCAAAAGAAACATTAAGCTCTTCCGAAGCAGGGTTAGGATAAACACTCAAAGAATTTGAAAGATTTTCTTCGATACCCGCAACTCCATCCAAAAGGAATGCATCACCAGCTTCTGATCCAGTTGGGAAGTCAGATACACCAGCGATCTTAACCCCATTTACCCATACTTCAACCAATCCGTTTCCATATCCGCTGTCAAATCCATCTCCGTATGAGTCAAGAACCTCTAAACTGTAACAATCATCAGGCAAGAACGTGTTGATGTCAGGCTGTGGATAAGTTCCATTAGCAGCTGCGTCAGAATAAGTAGGAGAAGAGTAAGCAGTTGTACCGTTACTTCTCTTGATCTTCCAAGAAGTTTCAGAACCATATCTGTCAAGGCTAACTTTCACAACAACGTTGTTTGAAGTACCAGTACTAGCTAATCCAACCTGAGTTGCAACAGCATTATTTGCAGCATTTCCATCTGCAGTTGTAATTGAAATGTTCAGGTTGTGGTTAGTGTTTGTTGGTGTGAACTGTCCGATAGTTACATCAGCAATACCATAGGTACTCAAGTTCCCTGTCCAGTTGTAAGTAGCAACTGTTGTTGCACCTTCAGTTGCAGTAATTGTACAAGAAGTCAACGGTGATGTTCCATTGTTCTGAAGTCTTACTACAAGATCAACAGCTCCACAAGCTTTGTTATCACCCAAGTACTGAAGAAGAGCTCCGTCATTTGGAGCAGATGCAGGAGCAGGACAAGAAGAAACTGTTCCATAAAGAGCAGATGCAGACAACTGACCTACTTCACTGATCGTACGGTTAGGACAAATCTTGTAGATAGTAGGGAAAAATCCGATATTGTATCCATTGTTGATCTGATTCGCCACTGTAGAACCTGGGTTTGCCATTGGGAATTCGATCTCATATGATCCAGTTGGATTGATCCAGTTCCCGATTGAACCAGCTCCGTCCAACATCGTTGCATCAGCAGTAGAAGCGTCACCTTCAACCCAGATCACCATAACGTCGTCAGTAGTAGAACCACTAACTCCTGGATGACCAGCAGGACCGTGCGCTGCATAAAGGTCTTCTAAAGCCCCTCCTTGATGATAACTCCAACATGGTCCACACCAAGTTGCAGACACATCCATGATTACTGTATAACCCATATCCAGATAATCATACAACGTAAATGTACCGTTGTTGTTCAATCCTGCATTAGCCAAACCTGGCTGATAAGCAGTAACGGTGAAATTAGGAGCGATAGATCCATCAGCCAACTGAGCGTTTACTGAAAAGAAACCTCCTGACACCAAAAGAGCAGAGAATAATAGTTTTTTCATAGTTTAACTTTTATAATTTTTCGACATTGATAGTGTAAAGATAGAAGAACGCTTCTTCCTTACGAATGTGAAAGTTATGAAATTATTGGACTCCTAAAACAAGCTAAATAGTTATTTTTAAGAGACAAACAAGAATTTCTGTGAAAATCAAAACAAATCGTATAGTAGTCTTTTCTGGCGCAGGCATGAGTGCTGAGAGTGGAATTTCAACTTTTAGAGACTCTGGAGGTCTCTGGGAACAATACAAAATTGAAGAAGTTGCCACACCGGAAGCATGGAGAAAGAATCCTACACTAGTGCAGGAGTTCTACAATTTAAGAAGAAAACAAATCATAGCATGTGAACCCAATAAAGGACATCTACTGATCGCCCAAATGGAACACCATTTCCCAGTAACAGTCATTACACAAAATATTGATGACCTTCATGAAAGAGCTGGCTCTAAGGATGTTTTGCATTTGCACGGAAATATTCGGTTTTCTAAGAGTTCCGGTCCCAATAGTGGAAGGAATTATTTCCCAATCGAAGGATGGGAGTTGACTATGGAAGAACGTTGTCCGGAGGGATATGTGCTCAGACCTCACGTCGTATGGTTCGGAGAAGAGGTCCCAATGTTATCAAAGGCAGCCGAAATTATATCGAAAGCCGATATTTTGATTGTTATTGGAACTTCTTTGAATGTATATCCAGCTGCAGGGTTGATCCATTTCACGAAGAGCGATGCAATCAAGTATATTATTGACCCAAATGTTCATGAATTTTCGTTACCATCTGGATTCAATGTTATACCTGCCGGTGCTGAAGAGGGTCTTCAACGACTACTACAAGAACTTCAATAAAAAAGGACAACCGAAGCTGTCCTTTTCAAAATTTTATTTTCCTTTTTTGAGCTGCTCTTTTACGTATAGCTCGATGGCGCCTGTCATGGAAGGAGCATTTGGCTGAGGAGCATGAATATCAAGTCTCAAATTATTCTTAACCACTGCATTCGCCGTAGTCGGTCCAAAAGCCGCGATTAACGTTCCGTTTTGTTTAAAGTCAGGGAAATTCTTTAATAATGATTCAATTCCTCCAGGGCTAAAGAACACCAGCATATCGTACTTCACATCCTCTAGATCAGAAAGATCAGAAGCAACAGTTCTATACAAAACTGCCTTTGTAAAATTCATCTTATTATCCTCTAAGGTAATCGGAATTTTATCTCTTAAGATATCTGTGCACGGAAGTAAGAACTTCTCAGATTTGTGCTTCTTCATCACCTCTACAAGATCCTCTATCGTCTGTTTACCAAAGAAGATCTTTCTCTTACGATAGGTCACATATTTTTGAAGGTAATAGGCAACGGCTTCAGAAATACAGAAGTATTTCATTGTATCGGGAACTTCAAATCTCATTTCTTCAGCAATTCTGAAAAAATGATCAACCGCAGTTCTGGAAGTCATGATCACTGCCGTTTGATCCGCAAGATTAACTTTTTGCTGACGGAACTCCTGAGCACCAATACCCTCTACATGTATAAAAGGTATGAAATCAATTTTCAACTTGTACTTTTCAGCAAGGTCAAAATAAGGCGACTTATCTCCTTCTGGTTTCGGTTGCGATACTAAGATAGTTTTGACAGCCAAGTTTCAACGAATTAAGTAACTTAAAAATCAACCCCTAAATTCATCTCAACGTAGTGATATGCTACGAATAGTGGTAGAATTTCGAGAGTGCAAAAATATAAAATTATATAATACCAGCTTACTCCAGCACCAATAACTACAATGCTATTTTTTATTACTCTTACAAGATTCATTAAATTGAATAATACTATAACAATCATTGAGAGCTGCTCTTTAAATTGAGGATTCAAATACCAGACAAGCCCTATAAAAGCGAAAAGAATCCCAAAAAAATGAAATCCGACAAACGTATTGGCCAGGATCGTTCTTTGAGGCAAGGATTCACCAATTAACCATCCTATTATTCTTGGAAGTAAAGATTGCATGACAAACATCCAGGACACGATCAATGCTGAACTAATGATACTGATGGACCAATCCAATGGAATCATATCAATCGAAACATAGAATGCACAAACAAACTGGCTGATTAAAAAATTTAAAAGCAATCCAACATTGACAAATGACTCTAATCGATAGGTCTCCTTAAGACGATCATCAACATGGGTGGTGCTGTTCAACAGTTTAAACAAATGCACATAGGCCCTACCGTTGTTTAACCGAACGGAAGAAAGCAAAATGAAATTTAACAGGAGTAAACTTCCGATCCATAATAATTCATGACCTCCCTTAGGTAATAAGCTTTCAGGATTATTGACAACTCCATCTCCGAAAAACACCCCTTCTTTCAAGTCTTTATGGTTCGTAATATTGACACAAAGTTACATGAGGTTCTTTTGAAAACTCACCTTGTTGAAAATTATTTAAATTTGCAACCAAAATTATTCTTCATGAGAACGGATCAATATGTACATCCTGATTACTATAATCTTGATGATCTTTTAACAGACGAACATAAGTTAGTGCGCGATGCCGCACGTGCATGGGTGAAAAAAGAAGTATCACCTATCATTGATGAGCATTATGAAAAAGCAACCTTTCCTAACCATCTATTATCGGGACTTGGTGAAATCGGTGCTTTCGGACCATATATTCCTGAAGAATACGGAGGCCCTGGACTCGATCAGATCTCTTACGGTTTGATCATGCAGGAATTGGAAAGATGTGATTCAGGTCTAAGATCTACTGCATCTGTTCAATCTTCACTTGTCATGTATCCAATCTGGAAGTATGGTACTGAAGAACAAAAACAGAAGTATCTTCCAAAGTTGGCAACAGGTGAAATGATGGGTTGTTTTGGTTTAACTGAACCAGATCACGGATCGAACCCAGGTGGTATGATCACAAATTTCAAAGATGCAGGAGATCACGTTATTCTGAATGGAGCAAAAATGTGGATTTCAAATGCACCTTTCGCTGATATTGCTGTCGTTTGGGCAAAAGATGAAAGTGGAAGAATCCATGGATTGGTTGTAGAAAGAGGAATGGAAGGTTTCTCTACACCAGAAATGCACGGAAAATTATCTCTTAGAGCATCTGCTACGGGAGAATTGATCTTTGTTGATGTTAAAGTTCCTAAAGCAAATATTTTACCTGGAAGATCTGGACTTGGCGCTCCGTTGAGCTGTCTGGATTCTGCTCGTTTTGGTATTGCATGGGGTGCACTTGGTGCTGCTATGGATTGTTATGATCAAGCTTTGAGATATTCAAAAGAGCGTCAGCAGTTTGGAGTTCCGATCGGTGCTTTCCAGCTGATCCAGAAAAAATTGGCGGAGATGATCACTGAGATCACGAAAGCGCAACTTTTAACGTATCGTCTTGGGCAATTGAGAAACGAAGGGAAGGCAACTTCTGCTCAGATCTCAATGGCAAAAAGAAATAATGTTGAAATCGCATTGAATATTGCAAGAGAGGCACGTCAGATCCATGGAGGAATGGGTATTACTAGTGAATACTCGATCATGAGACATATGGCTAACCTTGAATCTGTAGTTACGTATGAAGGAACGCACGATATCCATCTATTAATTACAGGAATGGACGTGACAGGAATTCCTGCGTTTACCAGAGAAATGCCTGATCTTAAATAAGATTTAATCTTCATGAATATAAAGAGCCATTCTAGTCGAATGGCTCTTTTTTTTACATTTGCTTCTCAACCATGCGACTATTACTCTGTGTCATATTGCTTTTTGCTTCAGGTCTTCATTCGAATGCTCAGGATAGATCACTTAAGGAAAAACTCGAAAAGTTAAAAAAGGACATCCGCCAAAGCACCTACTATGATAGTAGTACTGTGTTCAAAAAAGGTCAAGAGGCAATTGAGCTGGCAAGAAAGAATAATCTTCCTAGTGAAGAAGCGACTATCTATCAGTTTTACGGTAATTTTTATTACTTCTCTTACAATGTCGAGAAAGCAAAGGCCAATTATTCAAAATCCATAGAAATAGCCAGAAAAGCCGGCAATCTGGAATTAGTTAACTCAACGAAGATCAGATTAGCCTTCATCGAATCTGCTGGTGATGTGGTAAAAGCTGAAAAAAAATTCAAAGAACTATTGGTTGAAGCCGAGAAAAACAATTTTCTGGTGAATCAAATAGAGATCTTCAATGGTTTAGGAAATCTTTACTCAGACCGTATGATCCGAGATACTGCTATGAATTATTATCTCAAAGGGTTAAAGCTGGCTGAGAAAGAAAATCGCAAATATCATCAGGCGATGATGCTGAACAATATTGGCCTGCTTAAATTCTCAGACAAAAAGATCAGCGAAGCTGCAAAGGATTTTGAACGGGCTGTAAAGCTCATTACCAATATGAATGAGGACCGATTGATGCTTAACTTAAATAACAATCTTGGTCTAGTGTTCAAGGAACTCAAGGACTACAATTCAAGTATTCAATATTATCAGAACACTCTTTTGAATGCCAGAAAACTTGGTTTTCCTCAAGCAGTCAGCGTGGCCTATTTGAATCTTTCAGACAGTTACCTTAAGAACAAAGATTTCACAACCTCCGAAATTTATGCTGACTCAGCGATCAACAGGTTAAGGGAACTGAAAGAAATGAATTTCCTTGGAATGGGTTACTTAATCAAATCAAATATTCATCTTGATCAACAACATCTGGTGGAAGCTAATATTTATGCCGATAGTCTTAAGTATTTTGCTTCATACTACAGTAGCCCAAACAATATGCTCGAGTATTATAAACTCAAATCTGATATTAAGAAAAAAGAAGGTGACTTCAAAAATGCCATGTTCTTTTTAGACAAATATTACCAAATCAAGGATAGTTTGGAAGAAATCACGAATGACGATAAACTTGCGGAATTGCAAGTCATTTACGGCAAAGAAAAGGCCGATGCAGATCTTGAAAATGAGAAAAACAAGAATTCACTTTTGTCGAAAGAAAATGAGCTTAAGCGCACAAGGATGAATTTGATCATCATCATATCCATATTTCTTATCCTTGGGGTTAGTTCAATTCTCTACATACGATACATGCGAATTGTCAGGAATCAAAAAGAATATTTCACCCAAAAGTTGATCGAAAACACGGACAATGAACGCTCAAGGATCTCAAAAGATCTGCATGATGATATCGGTCAATCCTTGTCCATCATCAAATCCAAGATCAACATGTTTAATTCTGGTAAGATCCAGGATCTTGAGGGATTAGACAAAGAAGTTGGAGAAGTCATCGAACAAACAAGAGCAATCTCACATCAGCTGCACCCTTCCGCCGTAGCTAAAATGGGATTGGAGAGATCTATTGTTTCACTCCTGGAAAGAACTCAATCAAACACAGGAATCGTTTGTAGTATTTCTGTCAAGAAGGACGTTGAAGCCATCGATAATGAAGTAAAAACACAAGTTTACCGCATAATTCAAGAATGCATCAACAATACCATCAAACATGCGAATGCTACAGCACTAAAAGTCAGCTTATCACAACATTCAGATACGATAACGATGACCTATCAAGATAATGGAAGGGGAATGTCTGACGAAAAAAAGAATTCAGGGATAGGAATGCTGACGATCAAAGAAAGAGCTGCTGCTATCAAAGGAAAAATTCATACTCCATCAACGGACAAAGGTTTCAAATTAATATTAACAATTCAATCCACCTGACATGCTGATCTACATTGCTGACGACCATCCAATTTTCAGAAGTGGCTTAAAATTTCTTCTCCAGAATTCTTTCAATGAAGTGACGGTCGAGCAATTTGACAATGGTGAACAAGTGATTGATGCAGTAAAAATGAAAGTTCCAGATATCGTCATTGCAGATATCGATATGCCCGAAAAGAATGGATTGGAGGTTTGTGAGATCCTTTCAAAAGACAATTGCACATGTAAGATCATCATCCTAACCATGTATAATGATCTGGAGATGTTGAAACTGGCCTTCTTTAATGGAGCAAAAGGATACCTGGTAAAAGACAATACCTCTGAAGAATTAGTGGATTGTATCAACTTTGTGCTCGAAGGAAAGTCATACGTGGCCAAAAGTATTCGAGAACAACAGCAGCTCTATGACAATTCAGATATGAACAAGGTACATATTGCAGAATTGTTAAACTCTTTGACCAGAACAGAACTAAAAACATTGAAGTTAGTAGCGCAAAAATTGTCGAGCAAAGAAATTGCCGATCTACTATTTGTATCTGTTAAATCTGTCGAGAACTACCGTTCACGCATCTGTAAGAAATTAAATCTGGACGCTCGAAATAATAGTCTGATCCTTTGGGTAATGGATAACAAAACGATTATTGAAGGAATCAAATAATTTTTGTAGATTGGGACGTAATTGATGTAAAATTGAGGGGGCAGCCCCTCAGAAAGGACCTCATAGAACCTTTAATTTTGCGCCATATTGAACCTAATCGTATGAAAAAACTGCTACTTGCTGTTTGCGCCTTATCTTTTATAGGGCACATTCAATCTCAAACCACTACTTCCTTCAGGATCAATTATGATCAAGCATTAATGGATCTACCCGGAAATGCAATTGAAGGTCTTACTGCAAATACATACGTTTTCGCAGGGACTAATGTCAACTTTCTTCCCATTTATGGTACAGTAACCCAAATAGACAATTCAGGAGCTCTGACATGGGCAAAGAGATACTATGACGGTTCGTTTGGGTTTCAGATCAGCGACATTAAAAAGGACGCATCACTCAATGAATATTACGTATGCGGTGGTTCAGAATCAAACGCTGGAGTTTTTATGAGACTCGATGCCGCTGGTAACGTTGTTGTTTCAAAGAAGTTCTCGATCGCAGAGGCTGATGGAGCTTATTTACAAAGAGTAATAAAGGTTTCTGATGGTGGATATGTAGCTGTTGGTTATGTTACTGGACATGACCCAGATGGAGCAGGGCCGGAACAAGATTTTGCGCCAATTACATACACTGATAATAATGGAGATTCTCAAACAGATTATATAAGTTCTCCATTAATCGTAAAATTTGACGCAAGTGGAAATCATCTGTGGCATAAAGTTTTTCGTTATTACACTTCAGCTGCAAAAACGACAGCAATATATAATGATGCCTGGTTAAATGACGTAGTTGAAACTACTGATGGGTACATTGCGGTTGGTCAATATGATGTTAATCAACATCGTTCCAACACAAATTCTGATGGCGATGATGCAACAGCAACAGATGCCATTGTATTAAAAACTACAACCGCAGGTACGATCACCTACCACAAACAATATGATACTCAGAACACAAGCCCTACTCAGTCAAGTAAAACCCTACAGGCAATAAGTCTGACATCAACTGGGGTTCCTATTGCAGCGGGAACGGATAATTCAAGAGAATGGATCGTCAAATTTGCCGGAACCGGTGGATGGGTATCCACTTTCAGCCGTTTGTTTACCTATCCTGGATTCGGCGCTGTAGCTGATGTGTCTCAGGTTTACGAGGTTACCGGAAGTACAGATCTTGTGACTATGGCTATGTATATAAACCCATTTGCCTTCACTTTTGCCGACGCAATGCACAGAGTAAACTCTACTGCAACAACAAATGTTTGGGCAAAAACATACACGTTTGGATTGGCAACAATTTTACCTAGAGGATCCAAAACTTCTGATTTAGGTTATATCATGATCTCAACCGCCATGGCTGCGAGTTTTGATTACCACATCATCAAAACGGATCCGAATGGTGATACTCCTATCTCGGGTGGAACTCCTACTAACTGTGCCGCAGGATCAATCACGCCAACAGCTGCTGCTGGAACTACAACAACTTCAGATCCTTATAACAACAATTACAGTGGGACAGTTAGTTCCCAAACATTAGTGGTAACAGTTGCAAATATTTCTCCTACAACTAACATTCAATGTTCGAAAGTAATTGCACCATGTACCCCACCTGCGGCTGCTACAACTGTAACTGCTACACCAAGCACAATATGTCCGGGACAGTCTTCGACAATCACGGCCTCAGGACCTGCAAGTAATGTTACATATAATGTTTATACTGCAGCAACTGGAGGTACAAATCTTGGTGCCGCTCCATTAGTGGTAAACCCTGTTGCTACAACTACATATTACCTAGAGACCGCAGATAACAATGATCCTCTTTGTGTTAGTGTAACGAGAGTAGCGGTTACGGTAACTGTTGATCCGGCTCCAACTGCACCAGTAATCGGAACAATAACTCAAACGACTTGTACGGTTTCAACAGGCTCTGTTGCATTAAGTGGGCTGCCGGCTTCAGGAACATGGACAGTTACTGCCTCTCCTGGTGGAGCAACAATTACTGGTACAGGGACGATAGGAACATTTACAGGTTTAGCTCCAGGAACATACACTTTCACTGTTGAATCTGGAGGTGGCGGAGGAGGTCCTGTAACTGCCTACTCAGAAGATTATGATGGGAACGGTGGAGCAGGAAGTACTTGGGCAACGCTAAATCAAAATGTGGGGGCTCAAGGTTCTGCAGCCAATTTGTGGTATATCAGTGATCAGGAAGATGGTAATGCAGCTGGACAATGTGGTTCTGCAGGAAGTGGAGATCAATCACTGCATGTAGGTTCTTCTACAGTTGGTGATGCGGGTGCAGCTTACGATGCTTCCGCAGATGACCCATTCCTTTGTGGATTTTTACCTCCATTTGGTTGTCCAGTAACAACAAACAAAAGATCCTTTTCCCAAAACATCAATACTACAGGTATTACAGGAATGACATTAGCTTTCAATTATATTGAAAATGGAGAAGGATCTGATGATAATGCTATTTTAGAGTTTAGTTTGGATGGTGGTACGTCTTGGCTTACATTGTTTGACCTGGCAAAAACACCACTTGGAGCTTGTGCCCCTCAGGGAACCTGGACTGCATACTCAATTGCGCTTCCTCCAACTTGCGAAAACATCACGAACTTAAGAATTGGTTTCAGATGGCAAAATGATGCCGATGGGAATGGTACAGACCCTTCATTTGCTGTTGATGATATTACTATCACTGGAACCTCTGGGGGTGGCGGAGGATGTGCTTCCATTGCATCTACATCCGCAACAATCAACCCGCAACCTACAACTCCATCTGCTCCAGTTCTAGGAACGGTAACTCAACCTACTTGCTCAACTCCAACAGGATCAGTGGCTCTTAGCGTACTACCGGCTTCAGGAACTTGGACAGTGACGGGTTCATCTTCTGGTTCTTTGACTAGTACTGGAACAACAGGAACTGTAACAGGTCTTACTCCAGGGTCTTCGTATACGTTCACCGTTACGAATGCCTCTGGCTGTACTTCCACGGCTTCAACAGCTTCAGGAATGATCAACGCAGCTCCAAGTGTGCCTACTGCGCCTCTTGTTGGAACCATCACTCAGCCTGATTGTACAATACCTGCAGGTTCCGTTGCGCTTAGTGGATTACCAGCATCAGGATCATGGACAGTAACAGGTTCTCCTTCTGGTTCTTTGACAAGCTCAGGCACTACTGGAACAATTACAGGACTTACAGCTGGTGCTTCATACACATTCACTGTTACCAACGCTGATGGCTGTACTTCAACAGCTTCAACTTCTGCGAACATCAATACCGTTCCTGGCGCTCCTTCAGCACCTGTAATTGGAACGATCACTCAACCAACATGTACTGTTGCAACAGGTTCGATCGCATTAAGTGTTCTTCCTGCTTCTGGAACTTGGACCATCACAGGATCTCCTTCTGGTTCAGCAACAGGTACAGGAACGACAACGACGATTTCAGGACTTTCTGCCGGAACATCGTATACATTCACAGTAACCAACAATCTTGGTTGTACTTCTTCTGCATCAGCTTCAGGAGTATTGAATGCGCAACCATCAACTCCATCTGCTCCAGTATTAGGAACAGTAACTCAACCGGATTGTACAACACCTACAGGATCAGTCGCTCTTAGCGGACTACCAGCTTCAGGAACTTGGACAGTGACTGGTTCACCTTCTGGTTCTTTGACAAGTACTGGAACAACAGGAACTGTAACGGGTCTTGCACCAGGATCATCCTATACCTTCACAGTAACCAATGTTGATGGTTGTACTTCTTCTGGTTCTACAGCAACAGGAACGATCAACGCTGCTCCAACTGCGCCTTCAGTACCAATTGTTGGAACCATCACTCAACCGACATGTGCCACACCAACTGGCTCTGTTGCCCTTAGTGGATTACCTGCCTCAGGATCATGGACAGTAACAGGTTCTCCTTCTGGTTCTTTGACAAGCTCAGGTACTACTGGAACAGTTACAGGACTTACAGCTGGTGCTTCATACACATTCACTGTTACCAACGCTGATGGTTGTACTTCAACAGCTTCAACTTCTGCGAACATCAATACCGTTCCTGGCGCTCCTTCAGCACCAGTAATTGGAACAATCACTCAACCAACATGCACTGTTGCAACTGGTTCGATCGCATTAAGTGGTCTTCCTGCTTCTGGAACTTGGACCATCACAGGATCGCCTTCTGGTTCAGCAACAGGTACCGGAACGACAACAACGATTTCAGGACTTGCTGCCGGAACATCTTATACGTTCACAGTAACCAACGATCTTGGTTGTACTTCTTCTGCATCAACATCAGGAGTGCTGAATACACAGCCAACAACTCCATCTACTCCTGTGGTTGGAACAGTAACTCAACCGGATTGTACAACGCCTACAGGGTCAGTTGATCTAAGTGGACTACCGGCTTCAGAAACCTGGACAGTGACTGGTTCTCCTTCTGGTTCTTTGACAAGTACTGGAACAACAGGAACCGTAACAGGTCTGACTCCAGGTTCTTCATACACGTACACCGTAACAGATAATACTTCGGGCTGTACATCTTCCGCTTCTACGGCAACAGGAACAATCAATGCCGCTCCTACTGTACCAACTTCTCCTATTGTTGGAACCATCACTCAACCGACATGTACCACTCCTACTGGAACTGTTGATCTTGGTGGACTTCCGGCTTCGGGCACCTGGACAATAACAGGCTCACCTTCAGGTTCAGCAACGGGAACAGGAACAATAGGTTCAGTAACTGGATTGGCTCCGGGTGCTTCTTATACATTTACAGTGACTAACGCTTCAGGATGTACTTCTGTTACTTCAACTTCTGCTGTGATCAATTCACTACCTGCCGGGCCAACTGCTCCGTCAGCCGGAACAACAGTTCAACCGACATGTGCTGTTCCGACAGGAACAATAGAAGTGACCGCTCCAATTGGTTCATACTCTTACAGTATTGATGGAACGAACTTTCAGTCATCAACAACATTCACAGGAGTGGCTCCTGGATCATACATGATCACTGTTCAAGATGACAATACAGGTTGTTCAACTCCTTCTACTTCACAGGTGGTAATTGATCCCGTTACGGGTGCACCGATCATTACTGTGGTCAGTACGACAGATGCAAGCTGTAATGGTTTGTCGGATGGAGCCCTTGAGATCTCAGTAAGTGGCGGAGCTTCACCTTATACCTATGCTTGGACACCAAATGCAGATTCTGGTGCTATTTTAACTTCGTTAGCAGCTGGATCTTACACTGTTGATGTAACCGATAACACCGGTTGTAGTTCTTCTGAAACAATCACGATCAATGAACCAAATGCTGTTGCAATGAATGGAACATCATCAAACGTTGATTGTGTTACTCAATCGGGTGGATCAATTACCACAGCCGCTTCCGGAGGAGATGGAAACTACTCATATACTTGGACTCCGAATGGTGAAACAACGGCATCATTAACGAACGTTCCTGCCGGTTCTTACGGTGTTACTGTAACGGATGGCAACGGATGTTCAGCAACTTCCAATTATTCGATAACAACTACAGGTTCTTTACCCGTTGTGATCGATCCGGATTATTCATTGATCGACCAAGGTACCTCTGTTCAGTTGACTGCGACAGGTGGAACAAATTACAGCTGGACACCAGGTTCTACATTAAGTTGTTCGAATTGTCCTAACCCTATAGCGAGTCCAACAACTACAACCACCTACTACCTGAGTGCTACCGATGATAATGGATGTACAGGAGGTGATACAGCGGTTGTTGAACTAAAGATCGCTTGTGGAGACATTTACGTTCCAAACACCTTCTCTCCGAATGGAACAGGGCCTGCTGCAAACAATACCCTTAAGGTATTTGGTAATCCAGCTTGCGTTGAGCAACTCGTATTCCGTGTCTTTGACCGATGGGGTGAACTTGTATTTGAAACGACCTCAATGTCTGAGGAATGGAACGGGCAATACAAAGGAAAAGACATGAATACAGGCATCTTTGTATACACATTGTATGTGTTAATGATCGATGGAAATGAGATTGATGAATCAGGAAATGTTACTTTAGTAAGATAATAAGCCGAAATGACCATGAAAAATACAATAAAAAATATCTTGATCGCTTTGGGAACAGTGACAGCCATTTCGGCTAATGCACAGGATGTTCACTTTTCTCATATGGAGTTTTCTCCAATGACCTTGAATCCGGGCCTTGCCGGAGCGAATTCCCCAATGCAGGGAATCGTAAACTATCGAAGCCAGTGGAACTCTGTTGCCGTTCCTTATCAAACAATTGCAGCATCCTTTGATGCGCGATTCAATGAAAACAAAAGGAGTAAAAAAGGAATCATTGCAGGAGGAATCAACTTCTTCAATGATCAAGCTGGAGAATTAAAAGTGAACACGAATAATGTTAACTTGAATCTTGCCTATCACTTGATCCTGGATCAAACCTCAACTTTGGGATTAGGTATCTACACCGGTTTCGGTCAAAGATCTATTTCTCCTGATGGTGCAAAGTGGGGAAGCCAATATGACTATTCTACCCTTTCATACAATGCTGGGCTTGCAAGTGGTGAGACCTTCAACTCTCCGAGCTTCAATTTCTTGGATGCAGGAGCAGGAATCGTTTATACCTACAAGGATGGACAAGGATACATGACTCAGAATGCAGGCAAACTATTCAACTGGGGATTCGCTGCTTACCATGTGAACAGACCAAACTATTCTTATCTGGACAATGGAACTGAAAAATTGTATATCCGTTATTCAACATTTGTGAATGCGAACATTGGTATTCAAAATACGAAAGGTTCAATCTTACCTGGTATTTATTACAACAGACAAGGTAAGGCGCAAGAGATCTTCTTTGGGATGAATTACAAATATCTACTCTCTGAAGGATCGAAAGTGACAGGTTTCACCAAGCCTATGGCCATGTACCTTGGACTTTTCAGCAGATGGGGAGATGCGATGATCGGTAAATTTATGTTCGAATACGATCAGTTTACAGCTGGATTTGCATACGATATCAATATCTCTAGTCTGACTGAGGTTTCTCGTGCCCGTGGAGGTTTCGAGTTGTTCCTTCGTTTCAACATGCTCGAAAGCAAAGGCGGATTTAAATCAAGGATTTGATCATGAAAAACATTCTCTTATGGTGCACTTTCATGGGGTGCAGTGGGTATTTCTTTACACAAGAGCTGATCATTAAAGAAAACGACAGCGTACGCATCGAGATCCAGAAATTGGGAATAAAGGTGAACAGCGAGTTCAATGACTATGCTCCCGTTGTTACTGCGGATGGCGCTACTCTCTTCTACACGTCGAGAAGACCCCTAACGATGAAAGAGAAAAAAAGAAATAACGAGGCCAGAGAGAATGTTTATCGCTCGGACATGAATGATGACAGCAAAGAATGGAATGAATCAGTTGCACTTCCTGAGACGATCAATAATCCGGAGCGGTACAATTCAAACATTGCCATTTCTAACGATGGTCAACGTTTACTTATTTACAGAGATGACCGATATGGGAATGGAGATATTTACGAATCATTTCTAAAAGGAGAGACCTGGTCAGAACCATTGCCAATGCCGAAGGCCATTAATTCTGATGCCCATGAATCCTCAGCGAGCATTGCTCCCGATGGTAGAACCATCTATTTTGTGAGTGAACGAGAAGGGGGGCAAGGCGCAAGAGACATATGGAAAAGTACCAAAGGTGCTAATGGCGAATGGAGCACTGCTGAAAACCTGGGAAATGTGATCAACACTAAAACGGATGAAGAAAGCGTCTTTATTCACCCGGATGGCAAAACACTTTTCTTCAGCTCAAAAGGTCATAATTCCACAGGTGGATACGACGTGTTCAAGTCAGTCTATGATAATGGGAAATGGTCGCAGCCTGTTGGACTTGGTGAGCCCATTAACACTGCTGGTGATGATCTGTTTTTTGTACTTACAGCCGACGGTTCAATGGGGTATTATGCCTCAAGCAGGGGTGATCAGGTGAAAAACATATATTCAATCCACTTTATTCCCAAACAAACGGAAAAGAAAACAGAACAACCCAATCTGACCGTTCTCAAAGGAGTGATCCGTGATTTTAAAACCAAAACTCCCTTAGAAGCAAAAATCATCATTACGGATAATACCTTGAATACCGCAATTGGCGAATTCAATTCGAACAGCGCCAGCGGTAAGTACTTGATCCCTCTTCCTGGAGGAAAAAACTATGGAATTGCCGTTTCTGCAGAGGGTTATCTGTTCCATTCTGAAAACGTCGATATTGCTGAAGTGGAGGGATACTATGAAGTGGTTCGTGATATTGACCTTAAAAAGCTGGAAACAGGAACCCAGATCGTTTTACGAAACATATTTTTTGACTTGGATAAATATTCTCTTAAATCTGAATCAACTGCCGAGCTTGACCGATTGTATCAATTGATGATCGATAATCCGAAACTGGAGATCGAGCTTTCAGGACACACCGATACACAGGGTTCAGCCGAACATAATCAGCAACTTTCTCAAAACAGAGCCAAGGCGGTAGTAGATTATCTTGTTGTCAAAGGAATCTCTACAAAGCGATTTGAATACAAAGGGTACGGTGAGGAAAGGCCGATCATTTCAGATGCCGAAATCGCAAAGATGTCGACTGAAGCTGAGAAAAAGGCGGCTCATGCGAATAACCGCAGAACGGAGATCAAGGTGATGAAAAACTAAACTCTCATTTCAACGTACTCATTACAAAAGAGCTTTGCACATTAACAATATTGGCAATAGTAGCCAATTTGGTTTTCAAAAAGAGCTGATACGCTTCCATATCCTTCACTCGGATTGACAATAAATAGTCATAGTCTCCAGCTATATGGTAACAATGCGAGACCTCATCCAGGTGGGTGATCGAATCTTCAAATCCATTGATCACATCAATGCTATGGGCCTTCAAGGAAACCTGACACAATACAAGTAAGCTTTTTCCCAACGCTTTTTGGTCCAATTCAGCAATGTATCTTTTGATAACACCTGTTCTTTCCAGACGCTTGATCCTTTCAAATGTAGGAGTTACCGTGAGTCCAATGCGCTCCGCTATTTCTTTGTTGGCCAGCTTCGCATCCTTGGACAGGATCTCTAATATCTTACGGTCGAGATCATCCAATACAATTGCTTCAGAATTTTTTTCCATAACCACTGCTAATATAACCTTTTTATAGATCTTATTTCTAAATTATTTAGATATTCAGTCTATTTTTCTATGGATTACGAAGATAATAGTTTATTCTTTAGGTTTGTAAAAAATAAACGCCATGGATTACAGCCAAATGAAACCTGAAAGCTTGATGATGAGCTACGGATACAAACCTTCGCTTTCTGAAGGAGCGATCAAGTGTCCGATCTTCCAAACCTCCACTTTTGTCTTCAATACGGCAATGGAAGGTAAACGCTTCTTTGAACTAGCCTACGGTCTGCGTGAAAAAGATGCCGGGGAAGAATTAGGTCTGATCTATAGCCGTTTGAACAATCCGGATCTTGAGATCCTTGAAAATCGTTTATGCCTTTGGGATAAAGCCGAAGACTGTGCTGTGTTCGAAAGTGGAATGTCGGCGATTTCAACTGCAATGATGGAATTCATGGCGCCAGGAGATCTATTGTTGTATAGTCGTCCTGTATATGGTGGTACAGACCACTTTATCAATCACTTCTTAAAGAAACTGAACATTGAAGCCGTTGGATTTTACGCTACTGATTCAAAGGAAGAGATCATGGCAAAGATCAATGCTACAGGAAAGGCGGATCGATTGACAATGATCCACATTGAAACACCTGCTAATCCAACGAATGCATTGATCGACATCGAGATGTGTGCGGAAATAAAGAAAGAACTTTCTACAGACAAAAAACCGGTGATCCTTTCTGTTGACAATACCTATATGGGCCCAGTATGGCAGCATCCGTTGAAGCATGGTGCTGACTTGGTGCTTTACTCAGCAACCAAATACATTGGTGGACATTCAGACGTTATTGCCGGAGCATGTCTTGGTTCAAAAGAACTGATGGCCAGAGTAAAGGGATTGCGTACTTTCCTTGGTAACATGGCCGGACCATGGACCGGATGGTTGTTAATGCGTTCACTGGAAACGTTGAAGATCAGAATGGATCAGGCTGCGCATAATGCAAGTCACGTGGCTGAATTCCTGAGAAATCATCCCAAAGTTGAAAAGGTGTACTATCTTGGTTTGATCCCATCACAAGGTAATGAACGTGAAAAAGAGATCTATCGAAACCAGTATTCTTCATCCGGTGCAATGATCTCATTTGATATCAAGGGCGGTGAGGCAGAAGCGTTCAAATTCCTTGACTCTTTGAAGCTGATCAAACTGGCAGTATCCCTAGGTGGTACTGAAAGCTTGGCTGAGCATCCTCAAACGATGACCCATGCAGATGTTCCAATGGAAGACAAGAAAGTAATGCACATTACTGAAAAGTTGATCCGATTGTCGGTTGGAGTTGAGCATCACGCTGATCTTATTGCAGATATTTCGCAGGCACTGGAAATGATATAATAAAAGGGGCTCAACGCCCCTTTCAATATTGATTATTGTTGCCTTATCTGTTAAAATAGATCTGAAATCCGATCTTCGCACCCAAATCATTTCCTGCAAATCCATCATTAAAATACTGGTTATAATACAACGCCGGCTCCAAAGCTACATAGTCGTTTAAGAACATAGCATATCCCAGTTCAAGGTCAAACAAAGACTGACCTACATCTCCTGTTCTAGAATAACCATACCCTGTTTGAATGAAAAAATTCTTCATATAATAGCGTAGGAATGGTGCGACAGACCAAGAAGAAACATTGGTAAAGCTGGAAAAGCTAAACCAGGCCCCAGCAACAAAATTATCAGCAAAAGCTAAACCAAATTGAGGTTGAATCGATAAATAAGTTGATTTAACGTTAAGATCTTTATTGCTGTAATGATTAAATGTTGCGCTTCCTCCTGCCAACATGGTTCCACCGTCTATTTGTGCTTGCACAGTGCTCAATCCCATAATCAGGACAACTAATAGTAATACTCGTTTCATAAATTATAAATTTTGATTTGAACTAAGATATAATTTTTTCAAATCATGGTCCGAAGGTCCTTCAGATTCAGCTGAATGGTTTCCCTTTCTTGCCACTTATTGGTCTCAATGGTATATAACACCTCGAACGGAATTCCTGAGCCGATCTCTTCGTATTTATCGGTCATATTAAATCCAATCGCTTCCATTCTAACATCATTATCCGGCTGTATCAAACTTAGCTTAAGGTGTTTTTCTTTAAGCACTTTGCAATCCGTCACAAATACATTTTTAGACAGAAATACTGGTTTCATATTTCCAGGTCCATGAGGCTCAAAACGATTGAGGATCCTCTTCAGTCTCGGAACCTTCATGCGGTTTTCCCCTTCCGTGAAGATCTGATCAAAGCTGATCTCCATTTCCACGATCTCTTCTGGACTCTCATCTTCGATCTGCATTAATTCCTGAACAACCTTTTCAAAAGTATCTATGAATTCATCTATTTTATCCAGCTCCATGGTCAAACCGGCGGCATGTGTATGACCTCCATATTGTACCAATAAATGTTCACATCGCGTCAAGGCATGATGAATGTCAAAATCATTCACAGTTCTTGCTGAACCGGTTGCCTTTCCGTTGGATTCTGTCATGACAATAGTTGGCTTGAAATACATTTCCACCAGCCGTGACGCTACAATACCAACCACACCTTTGTGCCAGTCTTCTTTAAAAACAACCGTTGATTTTCTGTTCACGAATTCCTCACGTTCCTCCAACATATCAATGGCTTCCCTGGTGATGAGCTGATCGATCTCCCTTCTTTCTTTGTTATCGGAGTCAATCTCAAAGGCCAGCTTTCGGATCTCTTCTTCGTCATCAGAGATCATTAGCTGAACTGCATATCTACCCGATCTCAATCGTCCGGCAGCATTGATCCTTGGAGCAATGGTAAAGACAACATCTGTCAATGACAACGGAAATTCCCGCTGAGCGATCTCGATCAGCGCCTTAAAAGAATTTCTGGGTTGTTCGTTCAAAAAGGCCAGACCATGATAGGCCAGGATTCGATTTTCTCCTGTGACATCCACAATGTCGGCTCCGATACTAACAGCGACAAGATCCAGGTGTTTCAGCAGTGTGTCTTGCAAACCCGTAAATTTTGTTGAAAGTGCCTGCAGTAACTTGAAGCCAACCCCACACCCCGATAGCTCTTTATAGGGATATCCGCAACCCTCTTGCTTTGGGTCCAGAACAATACAATCGGGCAAAGCATTTCCAGGCTCATGATGATCACATACGATCACCTCAAGACCTTTTTCTTTAGCATAAGCGATCAACTCAACCGAACGGATACCACAATCCAGCGTAATCATCAGATTGCAACCGGTTTCTATCGCATGGTCGATACCTTTCTGACTCAAACCATATCCTTCGGTATACCGGTCCGGAATGTAATAATCTAAATTGCTTATTTGCACTAACACACTATACATCAAGGCGACTGCAGTGGTTCCATCAACATCATAATCACCAAACAACATGATCTTTTCTCCTGCATTCACTGCTGCCTCCAATCGGCTAACAGCTTCATGTACTCCTTTCATTAAAAAAGGATCGTGCAACTCTTCCAGGCTGGGATTGAAAAATTCTTCCGCTTTCTCATAACTATCCACTCCTCTCTTCAACAACAACTCTCCGATCACACGATCTACTTTGATCGTTGAACGAAATTCATCAACAACTGTACTTTCCAGCGGTGTTTTGACAAGCCACCTTTTTTGCATAATTTTCCGTTTTCTATTTAAGTTAGTAAAAAAGGTCAGAATTATAGTACGATTTTTGACAGAAGATGACCATGCGATTAACCATATTTCTTTTTCTTATCAGCCAATGTACTGTTTTCGGACAAGTTTCATTTGATTTCAAATATCCTTTACCTCCCGACGGTAAACAAATCCAACATGTAGATCGCCCTTATTACGGTATTTATTCATCTGACAGCTCGGACATCAGTTTCGAATTCAATGAAAATGGTATCTTCTCCAACACGATCATGGTTCAGTCGATCTCACGAGAAACAGTTCGCGAATCTTCCAAATACAGCACCGGCAACGGATATCTCCACGGGATCGTTCAAAATGATTCGGTAATGTACATTGAGCAGGATGATCAATATTATTTCGGAATCCCACAGCAGTCGTGCATTCTTTGTGAGGATTCTAAAAATGTCCTAATGAAATCCAGCGGCACCTCCTACATTCTTAATTTCAGTGAAAATGGTCGTTTCCTGCCGGCTCTACTTACTTTTGAAGGATCCAAATTCAGCATTCAGTATTTCGATTATGAAACCGATACAAAAGCTTTTAAAAAACTGACCGTTTCAGCAGAAAAAGAAACCGATGATCTTAAAATGATCACCCTGGAACCTGATCCAAAGCAGTACTCAAAGCTGAAACCCGAAGATCTTTTCGGCAAAAAGATGAGTTACAAACGAATTAAAGGAATTTAATCCCCGTCAAGCAGATTTCCTAAACCTCCAAGGATACTTCCTTCTTCTTTTCTCGCTCCTGAACCATAGGAAAGAATGCGTGATGCCAATCGAGAGATCGGCAAAGTCTGTAACCATACTTCTCCTGGACCTGTCAACGTAGCGAAAAACAATCCTTCACCTCCAAAGATGGTATTCTTGATCCCTCCCACAAACTGGATGTCGTAATCGATCGTTTGAGAATACGCAACTATACACCCGGTATCAATTCGTAATCGTTCTCCCGGTTGAAGTGTTCTTTTCATTACATATCCTCCTGCGTGACAAAAGGCCAATCCGTCTCCCTCCAGTTTCTGCATGATGAATCCTTCACCACCGAACAATCCTGTTCCCAATTTACGCTGAAACTCGATTCCTACTGAAACACCTTTCGCAGCACAAAGGAATGAGTCCTTCTGACAGATGATCTTACCATCGTATTCACTTAAGTCGATCGGAATGATCTTACCTGGATACGGGGAGGCAAAAGCAACACGAGCTTTCCCTGAACCCTGGTGGGTAAATGCGGTCATGAACAAACTTTCACCTGTCAGTAAGCGTTTTCCTGCTCCCCACAACTTATTCATGAACCCTCCGGAATTTTGCTTGGAGCCATCTCCAAAAATGGTTTCCATGACGATCCCGTCATCCATATACATAAATGCTCCTGATTCCGCGATGGCTGTTTCATTAGGATCCAGCTCAATTTCTACCATTTGCATTTCTTCACCCTTGATGAAGTAATCGATCTCGTGATTTTGCATTCTTATTTCTTTTTTCAGACTCAAATAAACTAAAAAGGGTGGAACGATCGTCCACCCTTTTCATTAAAAAAATATAAATCTTACAGATCAAACTTGATCCCCTGAGCCAATGGAAGGCTATCAGAGTAATTGATCGTGTTCGTTTGTCTTCTCATGTAGATCTTCCAAGAATCAGAACCTGATTCACGTCCACCTCCGGTTTCTTTTTCACCACCGAAAGCACCACCGATCTCAGCACCTGAAGTACCGATGTTTACATTCGCAATACCACAATCAGAACCTGCATGTGAAAGGAATGCTTCAGATTCCTTCAAGTTGTTGGTCATGATCGCTGATGATAATCCCTGAGGAACACCATTCTGTAATTTGATCGCGTTTTCAATACCTCCTGAATACTTCATGATATAAAGGATCGGAGCGAAAGTTTCGTGTTGAACAATCGCGAAATGATTTTGTGCCTCTACAATTGCAGGCTTTACGTAGCATCCTGATTCGTAACCAGGACCTTCTAACACACCCCCTTCAACGATGATCTTTCCACCTTCTGCAACTGCAGCCTCCACTGCCTTTGTATACATCGCAACAGCATCCTTGTCGATCAGCGGTCCAACATGATTGTTCTGATCCAGTGGATTACCGATCTTCACTTGCTTGTATGCGCTAACCAATGCATCTCTTACTGTATCGTAAACATCCTCATGGATGATCAGACGACGTGTAGAAGTACAACGCTGTCCTGCTGTACCTACTGCACCGAATACCGCTCCGGGAACAACCATTTTAAGATCCGCAGTTGGTGTAATGATGATCGCATTGTTTCCACCCAATTCCAAAAGAGATCTTCCTAATCTAGCTCCTACTGCAGCACCCACAGATTTACCCATGCGTGTAGATCCTGTTGCTGAAACCAAAGGCACGCGCTGATCTTCAGCCATCAATTTACCGATCTCAGCTCCGCCGATGATCAATCCTGAAACTCCTTCCGGAACTCCATTGGCATCAAATACTTCTTTCGTGATCTGCTGACAAGCGATCGCCGTGATCGGAACTTTTTCTGATGGTTTCCATACACAAACGTCACCACAAACCCATGCAAGAGCTGTATTCCAGTTCCAAACCGCAACTGGGAAGTTGAATGCAGAGATGATCCCTACAATCCCAAGTGGGTGATATTGTTCATACATTCTGTGTCCTGGACGCTCAGAATGCATTGTTAAACCGTACAATTGTCTAGAAAGTCCTACTGCAAAATCGCAGATATCGATCATTTCCTGAACTTCTCCTAAACCTTCCTGAAGAGATTTCCCCATTTCATAAGAAACCAGTTTACCCAGAGGCTCTTTGTATTCACGTAATTTCTCTGCCAATTGACGTACCACCTCACCACGCTTTGGTGCAGGCCATGTTCTCCATGTTTTGAACGCCTCTTGTGCCTTAAGAATTACCGCTTCATAATCTGCCTCTGTAGCTGAATTTACAGATGCGATCAAACGACCATCCACCGGAGAAATTGAATCGATACGCTCTCCTCTTGTTTTAAACCATTTTCCTCCTGTCGAGGCACCATTGTTCATGTCCTCGATTCCCAATTTGTCCAGGATCTCTCTGATTTTTGTGTCATTCATTACTTCAGCCATCATATGTGTTCGATTTAGTGCTGCAAATTTACAGCAAAAAATCAGGTTTCCTGCAACCAAAGTTTCATTTATCCTTTGAATTCAAACCATTTGATGAGACCGATGTCCGTATTTTGTATCTTTGGTTCTCTACAAATTGACTATGAGATCAATGAATATTCTTTTTGCTGCACTTTTAATTGGAGGTTGTGCGATCCAGAAAACGGAGAACACCGACCCGAACACCCGATCAGTACAAATCCGTGGAACAGTACATAAGCCCTATTGCGGTGGTGCTAAACCTTCTCCGGATGTTGCCGCAGGATACTATGAATCCATGAAGCACGAGAGGTTCAAGTTGATGAGCGGAACGGAATTATCGTCGGCAAAAGAAGTGCAAGATGTAGAATTGGATGTAGCTGGGAATGTGACCTTACAGCTAGAACCGGGAAATTATCTGTTAATCCAGTCTGACAAGCTTTTATCTACCGATGAATTCATGAAATTGAATGGACCGGTTGTTGAACAGCATTATGAGATCAAGGAAAGAGCATGTTTTGAAAAATGGCAACAAACCATCGATCTGAATTTCACTGTGGTTGGTGACACCATTATTGAAATGCGTAAACAAGCACGTTGTTTTACGGGAACAAATCCTTGTATTCAATACACTGGACCTTATCCTCCTTGATGGATTAAAACAAACTCCACTTTTCTTTCCCCAGAAAGACTTTACCGTCTTCGAATTTCAGCTGGTATTTATCGACATACATGCCCTGACCACGACCGTCAGATAGGTTAAAATGATATTGGTGATAAGGACATACGATCTGCTCATCTTCTAACCAACAACCTTCTAACGATTTATTTTGATGCGGACATTTGTTTTCAAATGCCAGGATCTCATCGTTATTTCTAACAAGAAGTACTTCCCCAAACATGGTTCGGTGCACATGTGAGATTTTTCCCTGCATAAGCTCTTTTAATTCCTTTTCGGAATCAAAGAGCAAGGTCCACCTCCATTTCATGGGCATATCAGCCTACCATTTAACGGTTAATTTTCCAGTGGTTTTTCCACCTTCCAATGCAGCATGGGCCTCTTCTAGGTTCTCAATGGCATAGACTCCTCCAACTTGAGGATCAAGTTTTCCCTGTTGATAGAGGTCTACGACTGCTCTTAGACAAATACGCATTGTATCCGGTCGGTTATCTGCGATCTTGAGCATATTTACTCCCAAAACGTTTTTAGAACGCATCATTAAACCGATCGGAAGGATCAATCCCATTTTTCGAACGAAATTCAACGAAGAAAAGATTCCCCATTTCGCCCTGCCCAGCTCAGAAGCACCGAACAGAACCACTCTTCCTCCAGAACCGATCAATTTCATATCCTTGCGATAAGAAGCTCCTGCTACCGGATTGAAGCTGACATCCATACGATCTCCCTTCAGGATCTTTTTGATCTGGTCGTCGTATTCTCCTTTCCGATAGTTGATCACATGATCCGCTCCCAAAGAGCGCACAAGTTCTTCCTTAGATTCATGTCCGACTTTTGCAAAAACGATCCCTCCCTGCATTTTGGCTAACTGGATCAAAACTGTTCCTACACCGCCTGCTGCAGCATGGATCAAAACCTTCTCTCCTTTTTGTACCGGAGTGAGATAAGAAGCCATATAGTAAGCTGTTACAGCCTGTGTACAAAGCACCATCGCTTGTTCAGAAGGGATATCATCAATCGGTACTACCGCATAATCATGGGTAATAACATGCTTCCCATAGCCGCCAAAACGACAAAAAGCAACTACCCTTTTACCAAGTAGATTTTGATCAGCATCAGGACCAACATGACTTACGGTACCTACCAGCTCGTAACCGATCACACATGGAAGTGGAGGTCGTTCACGATACAATCCCAAACGCGCCATGACATCAGCGTAGTTCAATCCGAATGCTTCACTTTCCACGACTACCTCATCTTTTTGAGGTGCTGGAAGTTCAACAGATCTGCGTTCAAATGCACTATCCGCATTCCCGGCTTTCACCAGGACCATTGCTTCACTCTTTATCTTTTCCATGTTTTCCTTCTATGATCACAACGATCTCGCCTTTCGGAGGATGCTGTGTATAATATGCTTCTACTTCAGTCGCTGTTCCTCGTTTGTATTCTTCAAACATTTTGGAGATCTCTCTGACCACACACACTTTGCGGTCATCACCCATGAATTCACGGATCTGACCCAAGCATTTTACCAAACGATGTGGCGATTCATACAATACGATCGTTCGATCCTCCTCAGCTAATCTCGTCAGTTTCGTTTGTCTGCCTTTCTTATGCGGTAAGAATCCTTCGAATACAAAACGATCACAAGGGAATCCACTTGCCACCAACGCAGGAACAAATGCTGTCGGACCAGGTAAACATTCTACCTCGATCCCTTCTTCAATACATGCCCTTACCAACAAAAATCCAGGATCAGAAATGCCCGGAGTACCTGCGTCTGAAACCAAAACCACCATTTGGCTCGATTCGATCCTGTCAATAGCCGACCTCAGTGCTTTATGCTCATTATGTGCATGAAAAGGGACCACCTGCTTGGAGATCTCTAAGTGCGATAGTAACTTTTTGGTAACGCGAGTATCTTCCGCATAGATCATGTCACATTCTTTCAGGATACGAATGGATCTAAGGGTGATATCTTCCAGATTTCCAATAGGGGTTGGAACGAGTACAAGTTTGGCCACTTCCTTTTGTTTTTCTCAAAAGTACAAATTAACGGGTCAAAACCACGTAATCCTGGAGTAAGGTCTGAAGGAATTCCATGCGCTTAGGAGGAGTCTCCTCTAAACCAATCAATCGGGCTGATTCATCTGCAAGCTCGATGGCAAACTTCTTTGTTTCAGTATTTGGATTCATTTGAACACGCTGGATCGTGTTCTTGATCAACAGCATATCTTCATCTGTAAAACGAGTGACTTGCGGATATGTCGGCTGGTGATTATCAAGGCTTTTAATGGAAAGTACATCATTCAGATTGTACACCAACGACGATTTGTTTCGAATGACCAAAGTTCCCGCCATAATATCACCCATTCGTTGTCTCAACTCAGAAGTTCCAGAAAAAATGAACCCCATGATCCCGATCCCTAGCCAGATCAGTATGAACAGATCGGCGGCGATCCAAACCCAATCTGCCCTGAACACCCAACGGGTAAATACTTCGCGTAATCCAGGTCGCTCACCATTTACGGTAACCACTCGTATCCCCAACAACATTTTGCCGACGCTTTGTCCGCTGGTGGCATATTCAATGATCGGGTTGTAGAAGATCCATGGAAGTTTAATGATCAGCAATTTGAAGAACAATTCTGTTCCATAGGCTGAAAAAATATCACCTAAGCCCATCGCCATGGATACGATCACGAAGTAAATAATAAACATCACCGTATCGATCATGGAAGCGGCCAAACGCTGCATCGGTGAAGCTAACTCATACTCCACTTTTACATGATGTGCCGATTCAAATTCAACGGTGTATTTCATTTTTCGATTGGTTTTCCTTTAAAAAACCTGTTTCCGGGTTAGCTATAAAAATACAAAATCTATTTCCTTAGTGATACATAAAGAACTCACCCGCATCGACAACGGATTTATTTCCGGTAATCGAAACTTCCTTCAGAATTTTTTCTGTCATTTCTCCCGTATTCAGATTTTTGGAAACGACATAAACCTTGTATTCTCCTTTTCTTAAATATGGAAAAATAAAGTCTCCATCCCCTCCTGTTCTCTCCATTTCATGATAGTGATCTCCTTCACCATATATAAGATAGACCTTTTCATCAATTTGTGGAACTGTATTGCCAATGGTCTCATTTTTCCCTTGTTCTGTTACATCCACCAGAAATGACGTGGTCATATCATCAGCGTCAGAAATAGCTCCACTATTCTTTGAGATCAGGGTAATAATATCATTGGAGACCGATAAATCAAAATCATTGGATAGAGCACCATTCATGGCATTGAAAACGGACTGCGCAACCTCAAGATTGCTATCGCTGTAATTAAAGTCTACTTGTACACCTGTTCTTCCTCCCAGATGAGGATCACCGTCACTTACCCAATTCGGATTCTTGAACCAGAAATAATAATTGGCATTACCGGATAATCCATTAATGATGAAATAATCTCCATGTTCAAGGTCGGCCCCAGAAGTAACTATGATCTCAGTGATTTCATTTTTACCTGATGTTACATTGGCCCCTGTGACTTTTCCAATGATGGCCGAAGAACCTCCCGGTCCAGCAGATTTTTTACATGAGAATGAGATAAGAACGACTCCTATCAAAAGGATCAATTTATTCATTGGTTATTCAAATATTAATTTCTTTTTCAACGTTTGTCCATTTGCCAATTTGAGATCCAGAATGTAGATCCCCGGATCCAGTCCCAGAACATCGAGGATCATCGATCGATCGTTGATCTCAGCGCGCACAGTGATATATGCTCCTTTGCTGTCAAACAATCTGACGTCAACGATTTCTGAATCCTCTGACCACTCGATCGTAAGTTTCTCTTTAGTGGGTATTGGGTATACATTTATTCCAATTTGTTGCTCCTCTATTGATAGTCCCTGACAGGAGCCGAACATGTTCGCATCCATCCAGATGAGTCGGTCATTGATCCATGATTTTAAAAAGTCGATCTCTTCCTGATAAGTATTACCAACAAAAGAATTCGGCCAAACGTACACTCCAAGGATCGGCCATTTTTCATAGTGTCGTGTTGCAGGTGAGGCTAAAACATTCGCTAAACTATCGATGTATGCATTTAAACTGCTATTACTCAATACGCCGTTCCTTAATTCCTGCCATCTGCAATTTACTTGAGTGGCATACCATGGATCCTGTAAAAGTCGTTTCCACCAGAATGGATTGTCCCAACCTCCTCCGCAATAGCTATTAAAATCCAACTCCCACCCAGTAGTTAACCAGCCCTGACAATAATCCGCATTTCCATAGGTCAGATTGAAGTCCCATAAAGGCCCGGCTACAATCTTTCCTCCTTCACTTACTCTTTGCTTGTAGAGAAAAGCTGAAAGTCGATAACCATCAACATTCTTGGATAATTCATTGATCAGCATGTAATCAATGAATGATTGTACATCGATGTATGATGCATATCCGGTCACCGGATCGGAAAAATTCGGTCCACTGAGATTAGCTTCCCATTGAGTGATCTTATTGCGGATATAATTGAACTGAACCGTCTGTAGCTCACTTAATTCAGGATCGTGCATTTGGTAGCCAATAGTGGCAGTACTTGGCGCTGAAGCGGTATAAGGCGAATTCCACGCGATCACTCCGCCACCCGTCAATTTGTCGATCTTCACAATATATCCACCCGACAATTCATTGTCTGCGACATCCTCCGGAAGTAGCTCATCAATGTCGACACGCCCCGGGTTTTGCTTGATCCTTTCCATCAGCACATAAACTCCTGCGTATTCTCCGTTGATCAATACTTCACACAATTGAGTTCTAGGTGCCCACCTTCCACTCGCATTACCAATATGATATGTAAGCATGTTTCGGATCATGGATTTATCCGTGTATGGGGCGTAAAGGATCCAGTCATTGTCCGCAGGCCAATCGAACAAGGAAACATTGTAGTTGATTGTTGGGTCTGGTCCCCTGGTTTCAAGACCATATGAACGCTGAGGAAAAGATGCTGACGAAGAACCTCTTTGCTCAATGGCTATCTCCCCAAAGAATTCATTAAACGGATCATTGATATTGTTCAAATTCCCAGGTCCGTTATTGATAATACCCATGATCCCGTCGATCTTTGGTTCATCGGGAATATTCACACCATTGGTATTGATCACAACGATTGGAAGATTTGAGGACGTTACAGTCATGACTGTAGCCGGAGATGAGCCAAAAGTAAGTGACCAGTTCAATAGATTGCCTTCATCCGCTCCATAACTGTCTGTGATTTTCATCGTCCAGTTTCCATTCGGATTCTGACCATTGTTAACCAATCCCATAGAACCTGTGGGTTTATAAGTACCGGTGAATGGAGATGTGCCCACAAGAATACTTTGAGAAGCGCTTGTGTTGAAACAGGTGTTGGTCATAAAATCATCCGAACCCCCAACCCCGGAAGCCAATTGAAAAGTCGTTGCGTCTGGAGCAACCAGCTCAATGGTAAGATCGGCCAGCCAGGTGTGATTTATATTCAAGCAAACCGTTTCCAGGCCGAAATTGGTCATGTCGATCGTGGATTGTGGCAACGAAACATTGATCGTACTTGTAGTCGTCTGAAAATCGAAAATTGATGTTCCTCCTCCTGAAAACGTTTGAAGTCTTGCCGAAATTGGCATCACAATAAGCACTAAGAACAGCAGGGATTTCATTAAAAGTAAATGTATCAGAATTTTCTTTTGAGATGCACAATTTACATTGAAAGTTGCAGATGGCTCAAAAGAAGTTCTAGATCTCCTTCACAAACAAATCTCTGTCAAAACGAATTCTTGGTCCATAGACCCCGTTCTCAGCCCTCTTTCCCACACTGATCGCCATACAAACCTCTGCACCTTTTGGTAGTTCAAGTAATCGAGCAATTCGATATTGATCCAACCCTTCCATTGGACACGTATCATAACCATGAGCTCGTACTGCCATCATAAAATTCTGACATGCCAGCGCAGTGGATTTGTGCGCCCAGGTTTTCATATCGGCATGCGAGGATGGTTTTCTTGGGAACGGAGCCCAGATCCCTTTCCAGTTCATGTAGATCTTTTTTGCCAAACCAAAAAGTCCCAGAAATCCTGGCGTATATGCCAATGGAACGATCTTCTTGTAGTAGTGAATTGCACCTCGGATGGCATGTTGATCCTCTTCTTTGGAAAAACGATCCAGCATCAGCTCACGAGTAACTTTCCATTTGTTTGGATAAGCAACTGCAACAATTATCTCAGCGGCAGTTCTCGCCGCCGGTTGGTCAAGGCAAAAATGATTCAGTTTTTTTCTCTTTTGAGGGTCTCTCACCCAATAAAATTCCCACGCTTGTAGGTTGGATGAGTTTGGAGCAAGCAAAGCCAGGTCCAGGCATTTTCGCATGATCTCTTCAGGTACCGGATCCTTTGTATATACCCTGCAAGATCTTCTGGCCTCAACCAGTTTTTCAAATTCTTCGGGATTACAATAGGATGAGCTCTCTGAGTAATCTAATTCCGGAATATCTCTTAAAATGTCGTTTTCTGCCATTGGCTGGGTTTGCTTTATATGTATCGAACAGTGTGTCGAGATCTTTTGTTCACCGTGAAAAGTAGAATAAAATCGTTTTCAGTCTTTCCAAGTTCAACATCTAGCTTTAGCATTTTACCCTTCGCTTTTGATGTATGAAATGCCGTTGATTCACCCGGACGATAATACTGTATTGTGTACTTTCCTCTTTTCATTCCTGCTAATCTGATCTTTTCTTTTTTCATACTGACGGTTTCAGAAACTCTAGAGTATTTACTTTCGATCTGACTTGCTTCGATCGAATTGCATTCTGCACCTGTAGATAATGCGTTCACCGTTGTATTCGTTATCACACCGATCGCTCCTTCCTGATTTTTCGAACGTAAATAAACAAGATCCGCTTTACCCTTTCCTTCGATGAACATGCGCTCGGCATACTTGTAATTGTATTCCCAATGACCATCCTCTGTCTCTGTTGCCCAACACGGATGAAACTTTCCATTCCTCAAATCTACTTTCGATAAGAACGCGTCTATTTCGCCAAATTCTTTGAATAAATTTGGTTCAAATCGCATATGCCAGCTCAATCCTCCCGCCAATCCACTGAATGGGATCTGCCAATACATTCTTTTCATTTCCACAGTGGGAGTTTCACACACGTATGGATCTGTTTCTGAATAGAATAATGGCTTGGTATTGTATATAGGAAAAGATCCTGATCGATCCACAACATATGAATGATCACTTCCCTTCTCCAACATTTCATTTAAATAATGCTTTGCTAACGGTATCCTGTAAAAAAAGGCCATATCTGGTGCACCGAAATCATAGATGTTACTCGTCATCAGATCCATATTCGGCGAGTAGTAGATATCATCCTTTGGGTGTTTTTCGCCGGCAAAACTTGCCGTTAACAAGTGTTTATTCCCGTAATAATTTGATTTAATGTAATCCGCCATCTCCTTTTGCCAGGCGCTGTGGATTTTATAGTTGTCACCAGTCATGTAAAATTCATTGTTGTCTGCTTTCGGTGAACCCACATTTGAAATCTCACTGAAGAGTTCCCATACAGCAATCGAGGTCGAATATCCCCAACGAGACAGAATATATCGCAAGCGCTGTTTATAGTACATTTTAGCGGTTTCATCTTTAAAAAAATCTATTGGATCATCTGAACCCATAATGGCACGATAGCAGAATGGCTCACCGTCTTTTTCAGTATTCCAGGTCCAAGTTCGATAGTAGGCCCTTTCACTTAATTGAAAAGAGAAGTGGATCTGCATATTCCAGTGAATGTATAACCCAAGATCTTCTGCAAGGAACAGGATACTATCCAGCTCCTGAGCCATATGCAATCGATCTGTGTAGTCACCTATCTTTTCCCATTCGATATCTGTCGTTGACGGATACATGATCATGCGCATGTAGTTTCCACCCCCATTTCGTAGATCGACCATCGAATTTCTATAATTTCTGTATACCCTCGGTAAGGTATAAACGAAACGGTATCCTTCGTTGGAGCGGAAATATCTCCCATTTTCTCTATAACACAAAAGATTGAACAATTCCGGATCAGAAAGCGTATCGGTCTCAGGCCAGGGTAAATTACACCCGAGCGGATAAAATGTTCTGTTATTGAGTTCCATGTATCGCCCGGAAGGCTCTATACTCATGTAACCGCTACTTCTACTGTTGTATGAAACCTTGAAAGAAAGGCTTTCATCCACTTTAATGGGTTGTTTCCTTGAATGGATCGTTACGGACAGGTCCCATTCCCCTTCTTTCGGAGCTGAAAACCTGAATCTGAAGGGATATTCATGTGACTTTGGATGATATCCACCTATCGACCGATATTCCTTAGGGGAATAATTTCCTTTTAATGGTTTGGGAAGCTCCTCAGAATTCCAGGCTTCAAAATCCTTAAAATAAAATGCATCAATAACTATTTTTTCACCCGACGCTTTATGCACAAACTCTCCTTCCACCTTGAGTTCCCACTCCAGATATGGATTCAGTTTCTGTGCATCCGGAACATTCAATCCCTCGACAAAATTCTTGACAAATGCCGTTTCCTTCGAAGGCAATTCCACGCCAATTTCAATCATTTGATAGGTCAGAAAACTTGAGCTTTCTATTGAATTCATCAGCGCTAGCTTAACTTTGGATTGGTCTCCAGTCTGCGCTAAAATTTGTGTCGCGAAGAAAATTAGAATTGGTAAGAGCTTGATTCCGTGATTCATATTTTAAAAATACAGATTACATTCCAAAAAGGATCATTCGAAAATAGCGTGAAATAAGGAATTCCGCTCTATTTAAAACCCTTCTAAATAAAGGTTTTTTGACAATTCCATGACAAAAGATCAGCAGAAGCTTAGCACATTTGCATTCTACTTTTAAGGGAAACGTGCTGGATCATTTTCACATAATAGCATTTACTCACCGAAATCTGGATCTTTCAGATATCGGTAGACTGCATATTGAAGAGTCCAAACAGGAAGAACGATTGCAGCAATTAAAGGCTGCTGTTGGTCTGGAGGAGTTGTTATTCCTTTCCACCTGCAATCGTGTTGAATTCCATTATGTCACGAAAAGAGAATCCGATTTTCATTTTGTAATGGATTTTTTCCGAACACTATACCCAGAATTCACGACTGAAGATATTGGTCATTTTGCTCATCATGGTGATCAGTTCAAAGGAATCAGTGCAGTTGAACATATCCTTTCAGTTGCTTCATCGATCGATTCAATGGTGGTAGGTGAACGAGAGATCATCACTCAGGTCAGAAATTCCTTTGAAGCCTCGAAAAAAATGAATCTGACAGGTGATTTTATTCGCTTGTTAATGAGACACACCATCGAAACGGCAAAGAAAGTGTATACCGATACAAGTATTGCCACCAAACCGGTTTCAGTTGTTTCTCTTGCTTACCACAGATTGCGCGACATCAACATTCCACTGAATGCAAGAGTGATCATTATCGGAGCGGGAGTAACGAATACAAACATGAGTAAGTTTCTTAAGAAGCATGGCTTTAAGAACTTTACTGTCTTCAACAGAACACTTTCCAAGGCAGAGAATTTAGCTTCTGACCTCAATGGTAAGGCGCTCCCGTTAAGTGACCTATCTACATTTAAGGATGGTTTTGATGTCATCATCACGTGTACAGGGGCAGAAGAGCACATTATAACTCCAGAGATTTACACGCAACTTTTGATTGGTGAAACAGACCGAAAAGTCGTGATCGACCTATCGCTACCGCAGGATCTTCATCCAACCATTGAGAAGGAACACAATGTCACTCATATTTCTGTAGAGGTACTTCAGAAGATCTCCAACGAAAACCTGAAAGAAAGATCAAAAGAGATCCAGCATGTAGAGGAAATCATTTCAGAAGCACTTTTCAATTTCAAAAACATCCACAAGCTTAGAGAGGTTGAGATCGCCATGCGAGTAGTGCCTCAGAAAGTAAAAGAAATAAAATCCACTGCCATCAACGAAGTGTTCAAGAATGACCTCGACGAACTCGATGATCATTCGCGCGAGGTGTTGGAGAAGATCATTGGCTACATGGAAAAGAAATACATTAGTATGCCGATGATTATGGCAAAGGAAATCCTATTAAAACATTAATTATGCAGACGATCCGCATCGGTTCAAGAGGAAGTGATCTTGCCCTTTGGCAAGCCAATCATGTTAAACGACAACTGGAAGAACTGGGATGTACTGTAAGTATCACCATCATCAAAACTCAGGGAGATGCGATCCAGCATTTGAGTTTCGATAAACTTGAGGGAAAGGGATTTTTTACCAAGGAGATCGAAAACGCTTTATTGAACAACGAGATCGACCTTGCTGTTCACTCGCACAAAGATCTAGAAACAACTCCTCCCGATGGATTGGTGATCGCGGCAGTTTCTGAACGTGAAGACCCATCTGATCTGTTACTTATCGCCAAGAATGCGTTTGATGAAAATCAGCAATGGGGATTGAAACAAGATGCCATCGTTGGCACCTCTTCTGCAAGAAGAAAATCGCAGGTCATGCGTTTCAGAGGTGATGTTGAGATCAAAGACCTTCGAGGTAATGTGCCAACCCGCATCCAGAAATTACGTGATGGGAATTATGAGGCCATTTTACTTGCAAAGGCTGGAGTGGACCGATTGAACATTGACCTATCTGAATTCATAGTTGTCGTGCTTGATCCTACTGAATTTGTTCCAGCTCCTGCACAAGGAGTACTGGCTCTGCAAATCCGTGAAGGAGACGAACAAACAGCATCAATGGTATCAAAACTGGACCATCCTGAGATCTCAAAACGAATAGCTGTTGAGCGAAAAGTGCTGAATCTAATGCGGGGCGGGTGCCAGCTGCCTCTTGGAGTATATTGTGATGAACAACTGAACGTCTTTGTTTCACACTCTACGAACTGGGAAGAAGGATCTGACCTCTACGAATACGAATGTGAAGATCTAAGTGCATTACCTGAAATGATCGTTGAAGACCTGTTGGAATCTTCAGAAGATGATAACTAAGCTTTTCATATCACGTCCACCACAGGACATCCCTTTACTCGCAAAATTTTGTCAGGATCACCAAATCGAACTGGAGGCTAAGTCACTTATTCGTTTTGAACCACTTGAGTTTGAGCAGCCCGAAAACTATGATGTTATTTTCTTTTCGAGTATTCGATCTGCCATCTTCAGTATGTCTTCCCTAGATAAATCAAAACCAGTCGCTTGTATTGGAAAAGCTACGGCAGAAAAAGTCAGGGCACTTGGGTTTGAAGTTACATTTATTGGTGACAAATCGGGTGACCCTGAAAACGTTGGTGCTGAATTTAAACATTGGCTGGGTGACCGAAAAGTATTCTTTCCTGTCTCAAACCTTTCAGCAGGCACGATTGAACGAATTCTTGAACCTGATCAGGTGATTAAAAGAACCGTATACCAAACCGTCCCTACAGCAGATAAAATCGAAAAGAAAGATCTGTATGTCTTTTCTAGTCCTTCCAATTTTGAATCATTTTCTGAAATCAATAAGCTTCCGGCTTCTGCAAAAACAATAGCCTGGGGAAAAACCACAGCAAAAGCCATGTCTGAAAAAGGATTAGCCCCCGATTTCACCTTAGAAACTGGGGATGAATCAGAAGTCATCCAACTACTTACAGAGAAATAAAAAAGCCCTCTTTCGAGGGCTTTCAATTATTGTTTAACGATCTTAAACGTTTGTGAGGCACTGCCCGAACCTATGTTCAAGAAATACGTTCCTTGAGCCAATTTTTCGGTAGCAATATTCACCAGGTTCATTCCTGTATTGGAATGGATCGTGTACGATTCGATCACCTTTCCAGAAATATCCATTACATCAATTGCGATCAACATTGGTTCTGCTAATGCAAACGCAACATTTACTTCCTCATCGGCTGGATTCGGATATACATTGATTCCGCTGATTGTATTTTCTTCATTCAACCCCAAAACAAGATCTTCAGAAGGCGAACCAGCATATATATTGATGTTATCCAGGTAGAAATTATTTCCTCCATCACTTTCAAACTTGAACTTGTACCTGAAATCTTCTACCCAATATGTTGAAGTTACATTGGTCATATGAACTGTCACCCAATCACTCACTCCGGCAGGTGCCCATGAAGTTGAAGAAGTCAAAGGTGAAAGCGTATTTCCGCTGATCGTCTTTCTTTGGATCCATGTTTCTCCACAATCACTGGTAATGAAAACCTTTAACCATTCGTTGTCCGCAGCATTTCTTTTTCTGTATGCGTAACGGAAACTTAGGGTCATCGAAGAAGTAATGGATAAAAGATCAACCGGTGCTGAAATTAATTCATCCACGCTTCCGGCAGGTTGACCGAAGTTGATCAGCTTTGCACATTTCGTTCCTGTCAAACCAAATCCTGTCTCCAAGTCAAAGGTGTTATTATTACTCGGATTTTCAACCTTCCACTCGCTGATTCCAGCCAGGGTTGAGTACGATTCAAAATCTTCAAGGAATGGTAATGCACCGTTATCTGGTAGTACAAGTAGATAGTCATCTTTTGTTTCAGAAACAGATCCTGAACCATCAGTAACTGTCAATGAAATTGTATAATATCCCGATGTAATGAAATTAACGGTGATGTTCTGCGATGTCGAAGAAGTTCCATTAGTGAACACATAGTCTACACCTGCTACACCAGGAGTGATCGACCAGTTCCAACCCGTAGGTCCGTGAAAACTATAATCCGTGAAAGTCAATTCGGTATTCGAACAAATCGTAGTTCTTGGTGCTGAAAAATCTGCTAAACAAAGAACATCTGGATCGTTAATCCCTGTAGCAACAATGTTTACTGGTGTTACCATACCTGCCATAAAGCTGATATCGACAAAGTTGGTTTGCATGATCCCGATCTGATCCATTGAGAACATGTTCTGACAAGAATTGTAGCTCATGTAATTCTCGATCTGATCAACTGCGTCGAATCCGAATGCATCACCAGCAGGTACTTCATCACATGAATTCCATGTTGAATTACAACTCCAGTTTGCCTCTGCTTGTGGAGGAGTATCACAACAATAGTCTCCGTTACTGTTACAATTGTTCGTGTGACAACCTGTTGATCCGTTCCAGCCTGCATCGAATATGTGATTCAGACCTAATAAGTGTCCCATTTCGTGGGTCAACGTTCTTCCATCAGCACTGCTTGCTGTTCCAATTGATCCAAAAGAATCATTTCGGATCAGAATCCCATAATTCGCTCCATTCGGCCAATATGGAAGGTAAGCATACCCTAATGTAATTCCTGCACCATCACTGTTGATCGAATTTACTACCCAAATATTCAAGTATTTATTCATTGGCCATTGATCTGAACCTCCGTTTGAAGTGTATTTACAATCGTCATCCGCATTGTAACTCAAATTCGGGGCATTGACCCGAACAATTCCGTTGGTACAATTCCCTTGAGGATCTTTTTTTGCAAGCTTGAACTCAACATCCATACTACCAGCGACCAGAGAGAAAGGGGCAGTTGCCGTGTTTCGCGTATTAACAGCATCTGTATTTGCTCTGTTGTAATCTTCATTCAAGATCCTGATTGCATCGTGAACTTGATCGTCGGAAATGTTTCCTACTCCGTTGTCATGAATGACATGAACGACCACCGGAACAAACAGAGTTGCCTTTTCATGTAATGTTTTACCATTTGCAGCTTTGCTCATCGCTTCATGCATATGTTGATCAAAACCCGGGTTTTCGGTTCTTAGTCGCTGTAGTACTTTATCCGTACCACACCAGTTTTCCTGAGCAAATCCATTCCCCAGAATCGAAGTTAATATTGTTGCAAATAAGATTCTTTTCATTGTCATATTTATAAAATAAAGTAAAGCCTCACGTAGGAGGCTTTACTGATATTTGTTTTATTAGTATTACTGAATAACAAACTTCATGGTCTGAGCGATATCACCATTTGAAATCGTCATAAAGTAAGACCCGGAAGATAATTCATTCGTATCCATCATTACCAGGTTAGTGCCAGCTGCAGCATTCACCAAAACGTCCTTCACATGCTTTCCTGTGATGTCATTTACAATGATCACCATTTGCTGTGCGTTACTCACAGTAAATCTTAGGTTCACTTCCGCATCGACCGGATTTGGATACAAAGCCAAATCAGCAAACTCACCTTCTTCAGCGATACCTACTACAAGGTTATCGGAAGGGGATCCTGGGTATATATTGATGTTATCAAGGTAGAAATTATTTCCTCCATCACTTTCAAAGCGGAACTTGTATCTGAAGTTGTCTACCCAGTAAGTTGAAGTAACGTTAGTCATGTGAACAGTTACCCAGTCACTGATTGACGCAGGAGACCAAGAAGTTGTCGATGTCAATGACGAAAGTGAATTTCCACTTAATGTCTTACGCTGGATCCAGCTGTCTCCGCAGTCTCCCGTTACATATACTTTTAACCATTCGACATCTGAAGATGTCTTCTTACGGTATGCGTATCGGAAACTTAAGGTAACTGCGGATGTAATACTTGAAAGATCAACTGGCGAAGAGATCAATTCATCTGAACTTCCTACTGCTTGTCCATAGTTCATAAGCTTCACACATTTAGTACCTGTATGACCAAAATTAGACTCAAGAGTAAACGCATTGTTATTATTAAAATTCTCAACTTCCCAATTTTCCTGACTTGTTAATGAAGTGTATGACTCGAATCCTTCAAGGAAAGGAATTGACGAAGACTCCGGTAAAACTCTGATGTATGCTGTTTTTACTTCTGAATCACTAGTTGTACCATCGGTTGAAGAAAGATTAACTGTGTAGAGCCCTGGAGAATTGTATGTCACTGAAGGGTTTTGATCTGTTGAAGAAGCAGGAGATCCTCCGGTAAAAGTCCAGTTCCAGCCAGTTACAACATTATATGAGTCGTCATTAAAGTTCACTACATCACCAACACAAATTGTCGTTCTGTCTGCATAGAAATCTGCTTTGCACAAATACAAATTCCCATCTGCTCCTGTTTGCTGAAGATTGTTAGTGGTCCATAAATTATTTCGTCCACCGGAAGAAGAAACGATTGCATTTCTCATTCTAGTTCTTTGACCTTCAGTAAACATTTTAGAACAATATGAATAATCCATGTAATTCTCAACGTTGTCTCTAATATCAAACCCCCAATAGGCATTATCAGTTGTACAAGTATTTGAATTCATCGCACATGACTGAACCCCAATGCATGTTGGAGTATCCTGCACGTTATCATCTGTTCCACAACTAGAAGTATTACCTGGATTATTGTTTCCTCCCCAAGTATGGTCAAGATTTAACCAATGACCAGCTTCATGTGTCAACGTTCGGCTTGTTCCTTCAGATGATGTACCAATTCTACCAACATAGCTGTGCAAAACCCAAATTCCGTTGCTCATTCCTGTACCACCAAAAGCTGGTTTGTAAGTATAGCCCGCTGCACCGCCAATATCACCACACACGAAAATATTCATATATTTATTACCTGGCCACTGCCCATTGTAAACATCATTTCCGGAAACAATAGCATTCACCTGAGCGTTACCATTATCTCCATTATAGGACATTGCTGATAGCGTTCTTGTTATCCCTTTGAAGCACGTTCCATTCGGTGCCTTTGTTGCCAGAACGAATTCGATCTCAATATCAGCTGGCATTCCCTGAAAATCAGCATGGACATTATTCGCATCCGCATTCAGTCTGCGATAGTCTCTATTGATTACTTCCATTGCATCATAGATCTGCTCGTCAGAAATGTTTTCAACGCCACCATTATGAAGTACGTGGAATACAACAGGTATTTTGTACACTGTTGCTTTAGGTGCAACGTCTTTTCCTTTGTTCAATAATTCATTTTGTTGTTCTTGCTCATAAATAGCCAACATTGCAGGATCTTTAAGCAATTCAACCATTTTTTTATGGGTGTGACAGTACTCAATTGATTCACCTTCGCGCATGTTTTGCTTATCCAATTGACGTGCCGGTGCCTGAGCAGAGAGAATTCCGGTAAACATCAAAAAGAGAGTAAAAAGGGTAGTTTTCTTCATGATTTTCTAGTTTCTGTAGTTTTAAAACGCATGAATGTACAAAATGGTTTGCGCAATTTATAAAGATTATAAATAAAAGGTCAAATTGCTGGTTGAATGGTAAAATCAATCGACCAGATCTCGAACGGAGCAAATGATCATTTCCTCGTTGAAGGCTAAGGATAGCATCCGATGAATTTTTCGGGCAACCTCTTTGACATTAGACAATTGGCCCATATTTTTTAAGTCGACAAACTGTTGTTTCTGAGAAAAATTCTCTTCATCCACAGCTCTAATCGTAGTTTGCATCTTGGTATCGACCACTCCAGGTGCAATGGAATACACTTTGGTGTTTCTGCCTCTCTCCTGTTCTTCAAGATAGAAAACTTTGGAAAACATGTCCAATGCGGCCTTTGAAGCGCAATAAGCTCCCCAGGAAGGGATTGGGTTTTTGCCCGCCCCAGAACTGATGTTTACTATGGTCAATTGATTTTCAAGCGCCGCCATTTTTCCAGTCATGATCATGGCGGCGAGAACATTTACTTCAAAAACTTCCTGAAGGGATTCAATGTCCTGGTCAACGGTTCTTCTCACTTTGCCAAGAACACCCGCATTGTTGATCAATAAGATCGGCTCATCTGAAAGATTTAAATCCAGATTTTTAACCTTGTCAAGATCCCTTAAGTCACAGGTTACAAAATGAAAATGATCATGATCGATCGTGTTGTTTCTTCCGATTCCGATCACTTGATTTCCTTTTTCAAGGTAATACTCGGCAAGTGCTTTACCAATTCCCCCCGAAACACCCGTGATCACAACCTGCATTACGAAACATTTATATCCATAAAACGCTGAACGTTTCGTGCCGTTCCGAAGACAACAAGTGTATCTCCTTCTTTAATAACAGTATCAGATTTAGGGACACCAATTACGTGTTGCTCCGTGCATTGGGTACCGTTCTTGTCTACCTCGTAAAGTCGTTTGATCGTTACCAGCGTTAGCTCATAGCGATTTCTGAATTCGATCTGATCCAGATTCCTTCCTATACAGCCTTTAGGGGCAACGATCTCAGCGATCTCATGATCATCTGGCAATTGCAAGAAAGATATGATGCTTGGGTTGATCAACTTTTCGCGAACAACTTGTGCAACCTCCTCTTCCGGTGTAAGGATCTCAGTGATCCCCATTTTTTCAAGGATCAGTTTCTGGTGCGAACCATTTGCCCTGGCAATAATTCTTTTTACACCAAGATCCATTAAATGAACTGAGGTAAGGATCGTGGCCTCGAAATTTTCTCCAATTGCCACTACGACCGCATCCATCTCATCAATATTCTGAGATTGCAAGGCTCTAATATCCGTTGAATCAAGAGTAACAGCAAAAGCGACATCATCCTTGATCGTCTCGATCTTTTCCTCGCTATTGTCAAAGGCGAAAACCTGAGCGCCTTTCTCTGCAAGACGTTTTGCGATTGTCAGACCGTATCGTCCAACTCCAATAACTGCAAATTTACTATGCTTCATGATTCAAATTTAAGCCAATGCCTGTTCAAGATCAGCGATTAGATCCTCGACGTCTTCCACTCCAACACTCAATCTCAAAAGGTTATCTACCACCCCTGATTTTTCTCTTTCTTCCTTTGGAATTGAAGCATGGGTCATTGTTGCCGGGTGATTGATCAATGATTCAACTCCTCCTAACGACTCAGCCAGTGAGAAAACTTTAAAGCTCGACGCAATTTTGAAGGTATTCTCGATCGACTTATCTTTCAAAACAATGGAAATCATTCCACCAAAATCACGCATTTGCTTTTTAGCGATCTCATGATTCGGATGTTCTGGAAAACCAGGCCAGTATACCTTTTCGATCTTTGGATGATTCTTTAAAAATTCAGCGATCTTTCTACCGTTAAAGCAATGTCTTTCCATTCTTAAGTGCAGCGTTTTGATCCCTCGAAGCACAAGGAATGAATCCATTGGACCAGGATTAGCACCTGAACTGTTCAAAATAAAATACAATTGCTCATGGATTTTAGGATCATTGGTGATCAAAGCACCCATTACCACATCAGAGTGTCCTCCAAGATATTTCGTTACAGAATGCATCACTATGTCAGCTCCAAGGTCTAATGGGTTCTGAAGATAAGGTGAGGCAAAAGTGTTATCCGCCACCATGATCAACCCTTTTTCCTTTGCAATCGCTGCGACTGCAGCAATATCAATGATCTGCATGGTCGGATTGGTAGGCGTTTCTGCCCAGATCAACCGTGTATTCTCGTTGATGTAATTTCTTGCGTTTTCTGCATTCGTCAGATCAATGAAGTGAAATTTGATCCCAAACCTCTCATAGATCTTCGTGAAAAGACGATAAGTTCCGCCATAAAGATCGTCTCCGGTGATCACCTCATCACCCGGTTTCAACATTTTTAATACGGCATCTGTGGCAGCAACCCCACTACTGAAACAAACACAATGTTTTCCATTTTCAAGAGCCGCAATATTGTCCTGAAGTGCCTCACGGGTAGGGTTCTTACCACGCGCATAACCATATCCTTTATTTACTCCAGGTGCTTCCTGAACATACGTCGAGGTTTGATAAATTGGGGTCATGATCGCCCCTGTAGACTCATCCGGGTGAACACCGGCATGGATTGCTTTTGTACCAAATTTCATCTTTTCGAACTTTGGCCCTAAAAGTAATCAATTCACCGAAAACAGAAGAAGATTATTCCTTAATGATCTTGATATCTACCCTTCTGTCCTGACGTTTTTGTTCTTCTGTGTAGGAGCCTTTATGAAGCGACTTGGTCTCTCCATAATAGTATACTGTGATCTTATTCTCCGGGAAACCGGCGTCGACCAGTTTTCGCATCACTGTCTCTGCTCTTTTCCTGGAAAGCACAAGGTTATAGTCAAGACTACCATCGCGATCTGTGTAACCAACCACCATGATCGAAACCGACTTGTCTTTCAAATAATCATCTACAAATTTCATTAAAGACTGATGCTCTGTTGTAGAGATGTTGGACTGGTCATGTTCGAAGAATACACTCATGTCTTTGATCACATTCTTTTTCGAGATCATCTTATTGAGTTCCGCTTTTGAAGTAAATAAATTGCGGATGGTGTCATTCTTTCCGATCACTCTGATTTGCTCACCCGTATGATTCGGATCAAGCTCCTCCTTCTTGTCTTGTAAATTGATCTTGTCGATATTCGACTGATCTACCGGACAACCATCGTTGTAGACAGAGCCAGCATGATCCGGACATTTGTCAACGTTATTTGAAACTCCGTCACCATCATTATCCATACAACATCCCGGATTTTCAAACGGACATCCATTGTTCAATTCGATTCCTGGAACATCCGGACACTGATCCGCAGCGTCGATCACACCATCAAAATCTCGGTCAGGACATCCATAATGAACCCCAAGACCAGGTGCATCTGGACACATGTCATTCATATCAATGATCCCATCACCATCTGTATCAGGACAACCTCTTGTTTCAACTGGCCCCGGATCGTATATACAATAATCCTCATTGTCGATGATTCCGTCCCCATCCGTATCAGGACAACCTCTGAACTCCCATGTTCCCTTGTCATCAGGGCAATTATCCATACGATCTGAAACCTTGTCGAGATCTCTGTCAGCTGGCACAGTGTATAGAATGTTGTACGCAAAACCAAAGAAGAAATTTCTGGTCAATGATGCTTTCTTACCAAACATCATCCCCATATTGTTGCTTCCTCCATAAACCGAATACGATTTATAGCTATATCTACCGGCAAGGCCAACATAACAATGCCCGGTTCCATCTTGAGACAGTGGCATCATCACACTGTATTTCTGGCTCTCAATTCTCGGGGTAACCGTGTGAAGAAAAACATAGCTCACTCTTGTTTTATCCCAAGCACCTATCAACGGCATTGACATGTTATAGCTCACATACAGATCTGCTTTTTTAAACGGTTGGATCTCGTCAATCAGGTAGTCCCCACCCAAATGCAAGGTAGTTGGAAGATTCATGCGGAATTTTTCTTCTTGTTCTGCCGACTTTGTTCCACTTTGCTGAATCTGGGTATAGATGATGTTGTATGGATTTTGACCAAAAGCACCAAAATTTGCACCGCTATTTATCAGATTACTTGCATTTACATATGAAGAAGGATTCGTGAAATTCGAATAGATGGTATCGCGCATAAATCGAATCCATCCAAGATCAGTGATTGATGCCGTAAATTTCATTTTGTATTTATTAATGTCATAACGAACCAATCCTTTTTCGCCGTCCATATCATAATATTGTTTATTGTGATCCGGACGAATTTCATACGTCACTCCCAGGTCAAAACCGATACCTCTGTTTTTGTATTTCATCTGAGCATCGTCGTAATTTTCACCAAATCTTGCATCCAGGTCTTTGATCACTGCAAGGTCATAATTGTCGTAGGGAAATTCAATTGTACCTGCATTCGCATAAAAATATCTAGCGCTAAGACCGTTCAAAACTTTAAAGGTCGCTCCTGCTTTCAACAAACGTTCTCCTTGATCATAAATCGTACGTGCATAAGTAAACGCATGTTCAGTGAAATCACATTCTGATAAATTGAATTTGCCGAGGTCTCCTGTTTGAACCGTATCATTTTGAAGGTAATTCAAAGCTGATGCTTCATTCCAGATCTGAGGAATACCCCATTGCCCATTAAAAGAACGGTATCGCATCGAATAACCAACAGCATTGGAATGATCAAACTCGTATTTAAAGTTAATTATATCAATGTCGAAGCTACTTGTTTCAAAACCTTTCTTCCTGCCTTCAATCAGTTTACCTTCCTCTCCAACATAGAGCAAATAGTCCTTTTTATAGTAATTACTATTCGAATTGGTATTTAGGTTGAAAACTAACCCAAGCTCAGTTCTGGAGTCTACAATAGAGGATGGATTAAAGTGCGCCCAATTCGCACTAAAATAATTATCCATTACGATACCGGTATTCACTTGTTGAGAAAAGGTAATCCCTGAAAAGATCAGGAATAGGATCAGAAGGCTCTTTTTCATTTTGTTAATTTCAGCGTTCAAAGATAGAACAGTTTATTCAGTGATCACAAATTAAAATCATTCATGTTGACCTGCTTTTCAGCCGATTACAGAGCAAACTTTTTCTAACTTTATCGCTTATGACGTTTGCCAAGGAAATAGTGTTGAAAATGATCATGGAAGAATCGCAGTTCAATGTGAATGATCCCCTGGTTCATCTATTTTCTGCGAAACATCAATCCTACTCTCCGTCAGACAATTTAGTTGATCTAAAGCTGGAAGGAGAGATCAAAGTAATCATCCGTTCTGCTCTTCAAACACAAAAAGAGGAAGGGATCATGCCTTTATGCCTAGTGAAAAGTGTCTTGCACTGGAAGGCAGCAGACAGAGCGATCACAAGTCCGCTGGAGATTATTCCCTGTGAGCTAAAGATCAATAAGGCGGAACAAACAGTCACCTTTGTTTTACTGGAAGAGGAAGCTTTTATCAATCCCTTTGTACTAAGAAAGGTGGAAAAGGAATATGATCTAACCCTATCTGGGGATGAGGATGTTCAAGCCACTATTGAAAAAGTCACTTCCTTACCGATCGAAGAAGATCACAGCAAATATTACATAGGAAATTTCCATCATTACAGGCATGAGGTGCTGCGTGAGCTTGAACAACTATTGCAACAACCATTTTCGACAGCTGTTGAACGAATCTTAGGAAATGAAGAATTTACAGAGCAGGTTATACATCTCAACGAACATGATCTTTTTCTATCAGACACTGATCAATTAAAGGTGTTTTCAACGGTTGAAAAAGGAAACACGGTCATACAGGGGCCTCCAGGTACTGGAAAGTCTCAGGTGCTGACCAATTTGATCTCAAAGATCATGTTCGGTAACCAAAGTGCGTTAGTGGTTTCAGAAAAAAGGGTCGCGCTCGAAGTCATCAGAAAAAAACTTTCTCAATTCGATCTTGATGATTTCTGCTATATCTCTACAGGTGAAACGGGCACTTTTGATCTGATCAATTCCTTAAAAGATTCATGGGAGAAACTAGAAAGAACAGAGAACAAGAACAGAATACCAGAGTTACTCAATCTTTCATCGCAACTGGAAGATCAACTTCAATTCACCTTGGACTTGATCCGAAACCCACAGATCTTTGGAGGAATCAGTTACGATCAGTTTCGTGAAATGAGTAAGGGAATTGATCTTGATTCTATCCCCTTCGTCAACGATCTGCCCGACTTGAACACATGGACAACTACTGAAGATCAGATCCAGACAATCTATTCAAAAGGTATCCACTCTGCTTTACAATACCTGCATTCATCATTTATCCGTTCAGGTACAATTCAACAAGTTCAACAGCGCTTATCAATCTTCTTGACCCACAAGGAGGTGCTGAAGTCTATGTCGATCCATACTTGGGAAGATCTGCATCGTGCCATGAAAAAAGCAGCGTTTTGTCAGTATTTTGAATCTCCGATCTTTAAAAAATACCAGGGTGTGCTTACACCTGGCTCAAAAGAACAAAAGAAATTCATTTCGTTATATAGCAAGTACATTCGGGTAAAGACCACCCTGAATGGAATGAATTCATTGGCGGACAATTGGATCACACCTCCTGGTTTAGTGGAAACAGAATTACTTGAAAAGTCACTAAGGGATAATTCGATTTTCAAGAGATGGAAAACAGAAAGGCTTTGGAAAAAATACTCTATTCAACCCTTATCTTCCGCCGATGAATTACTGAAACAACGCCGAAAATTATTACAGGAAAAGGGAGTTTTTTCTAAAATACTCGTTGATTTTTGCGGTATTGGAATAGATCAGGAATCGGACATCGATCTCATCCATCATCAGCTTCAGTCACTGAACACTTCAGATTTTGGGGTTTGGTCCCAACTTACGGATGAAGAAAAAAGAGAATATTCGAAAGCAAATAATGTACTTCAAGATCTATATCAAACAGGAAAAAACATTCTTCAGCTCCATTCCAATGATGTTATCAATGAGGTACTGACTTCCGTCGAGAAACATTCTTCAACCTTGGTTGAGGAGAAAGAAAAGTTACAATCAATCCCAGAATCGATCATTAGGAATCTAAGGGCCTTCCCAACCTTCGAATCCTTGCGTTCTGCTGTTTTAAAAAGCAATTATACAAAGACCATTTCCGGCATTCCTCAATTAAAGATTGTCGACCAGAAAGCACTGATCACAAAGGTTCAACAACTTCTGTCTGATCACAAAGCGGAAGCAGAATTATTCGCGGACCACTTAAAACAACGAAGAAAGGAAACTTTTGAATATTATCATCAGCTCCTTAGAATACCGGCTGCGAAACTTTCCGAGGAGCAAAAAGAATTGAAACTGATCATTAAAAAAGGGAAAAGCATCCTGGTAAAACAATTCTCCAAGACTAAAAGCTTTCCAAGTATTCGAGAATTGTATCATTCAGAAGCGAGGATCTGGATCAAGTGTCTTAAACCGATCTGGATGAGTAATCCTTCCAAGATTGCGTCTACTTTTCCTTTAGAGCAACAGCTCTTTGATTTTGTGATCTTCGATGAAGCCAGTCAGATTCCGCTTACCAACTCAATAGGGGCTCTTCAGCGAGGGAACAGAATTATCATTGCCGGAGATTCACAGCAAATGGGGCCAAGTAACTACTTCAAGGTTCAGGAAGAAGAACCTCTCGACCTATTGCATCAGGCAAGCTTCTATTGTCAGAATGTAATGCTGAAACACCACTACCGCAGTGAGCATCCTGAATTGATCAAGTTTTCAAATAAATATTTCTATGCAGATGAGCTGATTGCTTTTCCCTCACCGAATGAAGAAAAAGATCCGGTTCAATTTCACTTTCTATCTGATGGAGTGTACGATAATCGAACGAACAAACGTGAGGCTGAAGAGGTTGCAAAACTAATTTCAGATCTAATTAAAAAAGAAGGATCGTTGGGCATTGTCGCATTTTCTGAGGCTCAACTAGAATGTATCTATCAGCAACTCGATCAAAAGACCAAAGTCCTTCTTGAAGAAAGGATCGATAATAATTCCCTCTTTTTTAAGGCGCTCGAAAATGTTCAAGGAGAGGAATGTGATGTACTTCTTGTTTCATTTGGATATGGATACAATGAAGAAAAAGAATTTCAGATGAGATTCGGGCCAGTGAATCACAAAAATGGTCCGAGACGATTGAACGTTCTTTTTACCAGAGCAAGAAAAAAGATCCATTGGATCACCTCGGTCAAACCAAGCGACTTCAAGATCTCTTCAAATGAAGGTGTTGAGCTTCTGCGATTGTATTACAATCAACCTGCATCTTCAAAGAAAAGAACAGCACATCAGTTTCCATATGGATTGAAACCTACTGTCATTCAAGATAAAATAACGATAGACGGAATTCATCGCTATTTCAGTAATGCTCGTGAATTGTCTACGTTCGTTGCTGTCTGTGAGCTAAGGGGTTGGAAATTGGGTTAATGCGCGTCTAACCAGTTTTCACCGAACTGCAATTCCACTTCCATTGGTACACTCATCTGAACGGCACTTTCCATAGCTTCAGTAACAAGAGCCTTCATTTGATCAACCTCATCCCTGTGAACATCAAAAACTAATTCATCATGCACCTGCAGGATCATTTTGGACTTGATCGTCATCCCTTTCATCTTCTCGTGAACCGCAACCATCGCCAGCTTAATAATATCGGCAGCTGAACCCTGGATTGGAGCATTTACTGCATTTCGTTCAGCAAAACCTCTCACTACGGCATTCGCAGAATTGATATCCGGAAGATACCTTCTTCGCTTCATGATCGTTTCTACATAACCCAGCTCTCTTGCTGAAGCAACGGCATTATCCATGTAGGTTTTAATGGTTCCGTATTGCTCGAAATAACTATCAATGATCTCCTTTGCCTCTGTTCTGGAAATATTCAGGTTTTGAGATAATCCAAAAGCGGACTGTCCATAGATGATCCCGAAATTTACCGCTTTGGCAGCACTTCGCTGATCTCTGGTTACTTCTTCCATCGGCACATGGAATACCTTAGCAGCTGTAGTAGCGTGAATATCTTGTCCTGATCGAAACGCTTCGATCATGTTTTCGTCATTACTAAGCGCGGCAATGATTCGAAGTTCGATCTGTGAATAATCCGCTGCCATCAGCAAAAAGTCCTTGCTCCTCGGAATAAAAGCCTTTCTGATCTCTCTTCCTCTTGCACTTCTGATCGGAATATTCTGAAGGTTCGGATTATTCGAGCTCAATCGACCAGTTGCAGTTACGGTCTGCATGTAATTGGTGTGTATCCTTCCATCAATTCGATCTGTCATTTCCGGAAGCGGATCAACATATGTGCTTTTCAGCTTTTTCAGTTGCCGATAATCCAAGATCATTGGAATGATTGGATGATCCTTCTCGTGCTTTTGCAATATATCTTCAGACGTGGCATACTGACCCGTTTTCGTCTTCTTCGCCTTTGCCGAGATCTTTAAATGATCAAACAGAACTTCACCTAATTGTCTCGGGGAATCTACGTTAAAATCCATTCCGGCAGCCTCTTTGATCTGCGATTCGAGATCAGTTAAAGTAGCTTCCATTTCTTTTGAGTACTGCTTCAATCCATCCACGTCTATAGCTACACCTTCTTGTTCCATCCCCTTCAACACCTCTACTAAGGGCATTTCCATTTCGTAGAACAAATGACGAAGATGATCTTTCTTGATCTCCGGCTCGAACAACTGCTTCAGCTGGAACGTAATATCGGCATCTTCGCAAGCATAATCTGAAACCTCTTCAGGTTTTAAATCGCGCATATTGCCCTGATTCTTTCCCTTTTTACCGATCAATGTCTCTATTGAGATCGGACGATACTTCAAGTAGAATTCCGCCAAAAAATCCATGCTTTGCTTAGATTCCGGATTGATCAGGTAGTGAGCCACCATGGTGTCGAATGTTGGGGCAGCTACCTGAATCCCATAACGGTTCAGCACTTTCAGATCATACTTGATATTGTGTGCGATCTTCTCTATTGCTGTCGATTCAAAAAATGGACGAAATTCCTCTACGATTGATTTTGCATCGTCAAAATTATCCGGCATCGCTACATAAAAAGCTTCTCTCGCTTTATAGGAAAAGGATATTCCAACAAGATCAGCATGTAACGCCTCTATATCAGTAGTTTCCGTGTCAAAGCAAACTTGCGTTTGTTTCAACAAAAGTTCCAGCAGCTCTTTCCTTTCATCTGGTTTCGTGATCAAATGATAGGACGGCTTCTCTGTCGCAATTGTTTTTATATCACTCACCGGACTTGGGTCATTCTCAGCGATCATACTTTGAACACCAAATAGATCCAGCTGACCGCTTCCGTTATCAGCGACGGCAGATGGAGTAGCTGTCACAACGATTTCCTCTCCCAAGACCCTTCTTGCCAAATTCCTGAATTCCAACTCAGTAAAAATCTCTTTCACTTTCTCAGGATCAACATCACACATTTCCAGTGCATGGTCATCGAATTCCACTTCAAGGTCGGTAATGATCGTCGCAAGAGCTTTTGAAATCCTACCCTGCTCAGCAAAATTGATCACATTTTCCTGCTGTTTTCCTTTCAGTTCATGAGCATTTTCAATGATCGCTTCCAACGAACCATACTTCTGGATCAAGGCTTTGGCTGTCTTTTCACCAATTCCAGGAATTCCAGGAATATTATCTGAGGCATCACCCCATAAACCTAAAATATCAATTACCTGAAGCGGATTTTCCACTTCAAATTTCTCACAAACTTCCTTTACACCCATGATCTCCGCCGGAGCGCCACCTCTTCCGGGTTTATACATGAAGATCTTTTCCGACACCAACTGACCATAATCTTTATCAGGCGTCATCATATATGTTGTGTATCCTTTTTTCTCAGCGATCTTCGCAAGCGTACCGATTACGTCGTCTGCTTCGTATCCATTAACTTCCAAGGTCGGAACATTAAATGCCTCAATGATCCTTTTGATAGGCTGGATCATACTTCGAATGTCTTCCGGCATTTCTTCACGATGTGCTTTGTATGCTTCGAAATCCGCCTGGCGTTGAGTTGATCCACCGGGAGGATCAAAAACTACTGCTAAATGCGTTGGTTTTTCTGTTTTGATTACATCGATAAGTACATTCGTAAACCCAAATGCCGCTGATGTGTTTTGTCCTTTTGAATTTACCCTGGGGTTTTTCGCAAACGCAAAGTAAGCACGATAGATCAGTGCATATGCATCCAGCAGAAATAACTTTTTATCGATGTTTTGTGATAGCATTCAGTGTGTTTTTAGCTCCAAGAAGTCCCTTCCTTCGAATCTTTCACTACAATTCCTGCAGCGGCCAATCCATCACGTATCAGGTCTGAGGTTGTCCAGTCTTTATTTTCTCGTGCCTTCTGACGAATATCCAGAATGAGATCCATCACCGGTGCCAGTTTTGAATCACCATTGGAAATTCCAGTTTTTAAACCAAGAACTCCGCCAACGAATCCCATCATTTCATTTGATAACAGATCAAGATCGTTCGCAGTGATCGTATCATTTCCATCGTTCACAAGATTGATCCTTCTCACGGCTTCAAAAAGGTTAGCGATCAACATTGGTGCATTGAAATCATCGTCCATTGCCTGATAGAAACTATCCACAAGTTCATTTACCGCAAATGACGACTCATTTCCTGTTTTCAATTTAGGTAATAACGCAATTGCATCGGACAAACGTGTATACCCTTTCTCAGCAGCATTTAATGAATCTTCGGTCAAATCCAAGGTAGAACGATAATGGGCCTGCATCATACAGAAGCGGATCACATCCGGAGAATAGGGTTTAGAGAACAATTCGGTGGTTCCTTCCACGATCTCCATTGGTAAAAAGTAATTTCCAAAAGACTTGCTCATCTTTTGTCCATTCACATTCAACATATTCGCATGAAGCCAATATTTTGCAGGATTACAACCAAAAGAACCACAACTTTGAGCGATCTCATCCTCGTGATGAGGAAACTTTAAGTCCATACCACCTCCATGGATGTCAAAATGATCTCCCAAATATTTAGTACTCATTGCTGTACATTCAATATGCCAACCCGGATTCCCATCACCCCAGGGTGAACGCCAGATTTGCATGTCATCTGGATTTGCCTTTTTCCAAAGTGCAAAATCAGCAAAGAATCGCTTCTCATCCTGCGCATTCAACGACCTTGTTTCCTCTTCGAGCTCATCGATCTTGCGACCGCTTAATATTCCATAATGGAATTTTTCACTGAATTTCCTTACATCAAAATAAACTGATCCGTTTACCTCATAGGCATATCCATTTTCAATGATCTTCTCGATGATCTCGATCTGTTCCTGAATATGCTGTGTGGCTGTAGGTTCAATGCTCGGAGTAAGCATGTTATAGGTCCTCTGCAAGTCCTGAAATTTCACGTTGTATTTATAAACGATCTCCAATGACTGTACTTGTTCCAATTTAGCTGCTTTACCGATACTATCTACCGCTTCACCAGCACTATTCGTTATATGACCTGCGTCCGTTATGTTTCTGACATATTTTACCTGATACCCAAGATGCACCAGATAACGATAGATCATATCGAAATTGATGAAGGTGCGCATATTCCCCATATGTGGTTCACTATACAGTGTGGGACCACAAACATACATCCCAATTCTACCCTGATGGATGGGTTCAAACTTCTCTTTTTGTCCGCTTATGCTATTGTTAACCTGTAAATTCCCTTTTCGGTCCTTCATTTCCATTCATTTAAAAAAGAAACCTGTTATTACTTTACAAACTTCTTCGATACCGACAATCCTTCGATTTGGAGTTGGTAAATTCCTTTTGCAATTTGAGAGGCATAAATTGTCGTTTCGACTGATGATATCTTTCCTTCGGAAATTAATCTTCCCGATAAGTCAGAAATCGTATAAGCGCTGTTCAACAAATTCTCACTACACTTTATCTTGAATTGATCATTTACCGGGTTTGGAAAAATTGTTATCTCGAAATCCCCAGATTCAATAAGCCCACCGGTATCCTGAGTTTTCAAAACAATAATGGCGTGTGTGTTGGGATTGGTATTCGACCATGAAGCCCCGTTAGTCGCAAGGTAGATCTCTTTTTGAGGACCGACACAAATATCTCTTAGGCGTCCGAAAGTGTTTGTAAGGTAGTGTGTTTCCGAAACCAAAGACGTACCATCTGTACTCAACTCCATAGCTATCAATTTCTTATCCTTGAGAACAGTCATTAAGATTTTTCCATCCAGCTCAGGGATCAAAGGATTTTCATAATAGACCATGTCAGAAGGAGCGATTGTCGGTGTCCAAACCGTAATTGGCTCTATCACATTATTTGCCTGACAAAACGTTTGCTCTCCTGCCAAATCACAAAACCCCTCAACATCAGGCCATCCATAATTCCTATTCACATCCAGAACCTGGAATTCATCATCAGTAGAAGCGCCATGTTCAGATAAATAGATCTTCCCATTTGGGTGACTGGCAATTCCTTGAACATTTCGATGACCGTACGAATAAACGTAGTTCCCAGGTATTGGGTTGTCTGCGGGAATTGAACCGTCCATATTCATTCGAAGTATCTTTCCACTCAAGGAATTCGTGTTCTGAGGCAAAGAGGTATTCTGTGCATCTCCGGTTGAAAAGAGAATCGTATTGTCCGGAAGAAAATGTATTCTACACCCAATATGAGTTGTATTCCCAATAATATCTTCTAATAATACCACAGGGTTTACAAGATTAGTTCCGTTAAAAGTGTATTTCTCAAAACGTTCACGAATATTGCCAAAGCCCCCATACGTATATGCAATAAATACTTCAGGAGAGTTTTCAAAATCAGGATGCAAGGCCATTCCCAATAATCCGGATTCAGAATTCTGATATACTGTCCCAGATAGATTTAAAACAACACTTTTCATTTTTGTAATCGGATCGATACGACTAATCAATCCTTTTCGTTCTGTTACCCATAGATGATCGTCAGGTCCGTACAGTATTTCCCATGGAATATCCATTCCATTATTTCCTGTAAATGCCCCGGTGCTTCCGGTACCATAATAAACGGTGTCCACATCCAAAGTTGTGGAGCCAACTGTTACCGTCATTTGAGCCTTTGTAATTAATGAGAAAGACGATAAGGTCAATAGAAGTATCAATGAATTTTTCATAGTCACCAATTTATGTGCTCAAATATAGTCAATTATCTCACTCCCTTCTTTGATGGAACAAGTGCTAATCCACAAGAAACAAGGATTAAAAAGATTCCGTCATAAGCGAAAGTGTCTGGATGTTCGTTAAAAAAAACCACTCCAAGAATCACGGGCAGGACATATTCAATACTTTGAAGAATACCTACTTTTTGGGTACTCACGGATCGCATTCCGTCATAGATGAAACCATAGGATAGTACAGTCGCAAACAAACCTAAAATTAGAATTGCCCAAAAAGCATTGATGGTAAAGCTGTTCTGCTCAATAAACAAAATGGGGATCAGCCAAGGAAGTTGAAATACAGACTGATAAAACACCAACGAAAGAGCATTTTTTCCATCGAGATATTTCTTTTTAAAAACAAAATTCAAACTAATGAGCAAGGCTTGATCCCAATTGACAATAGAAAAGTCCATTGGTATTTCCAACTTCGCCATAATGCCCAAAATAAGGATCTCCAAGAATTGATCTGAACTCCATTCCCAGTCCTTAATTCGTTGCTACCGGATCGATGGTTTTCATTTTGTCGAGTTGAACCTGACCGATTATTGCCCAATTCAACAATGAATCCATAAATAAGGTAAGATCATGGGTATTTGAAACGACATCTGCCCACCCTGCATATGTTGTGGCATCAATGATGGTGAGATCCGTCCAGTTTCCCATAATATTCCAGTAACACCCCATATGATCTCCATTGATCTCATCTGTGGTCGGTATTTCAGTACTTGTCATTCCCATTGGAGTGAAGATGGTCTGAGAAATGTAATCACTGTAGGTCATTCCAGTTAGCTCTTGAATGATCATTGCCAAAAGAGTATAATTCGTGTTTGAATAGGTCCAATCAGTTCCTGGAGAAAACAACTCCCCTTGGCTAGAACCACAATACACCGCCTCTTCCAGCGTGTGGCTAGCCGTCAGATTTGACAGGATATTCAGCTGGCAAGAATTATTAGCCGCAGAATTTGCAATTCCACTTGTATGATTCAATAGATTTTTAATCGTGATCGTACTACTCGCATTGATTGTGTCGTTGATCAATGTTGGTCTCAAATACAGATCGATGGGGTCATCAATACTCAACATTCCATCTTCTTCTAACTTGAGAATACACGTCGAAACCATCAATTTTGTGATACTCCCAACCCGATGTAGTGCCCGAGATGGCATTACCGGTTGCACCATACCAAGCCCATTGACCGGGCACAACCACACCTAGCACGGCTCCTGGATTCGAAAAATTGCCAGGCAGAGCATTGTCCAGCAATTGTTGTAATCCATCTGAAATATTCTGGGGAGGTGGCGGAAGTGTCTGTGAATACAATTCAATACTGAACGTTGACACGCTTATCAGTACGAGGAACAGTGTTTTCATGGTCTGAGTTTGGTCAAATATACAGAAAACAAAAAAGGGATGATCACTCACCCCTTTTAACTATTTTGAAAATCAACCTTTTAGTCAAGTTTGATCCCTAGCTCTTTCATTTGTTCAGCATTCAATGGAGAGGGTGCATCGATCATCGTATCCCTTCCGCTGTTGTTCTTAGGGAATGCTATGTAATCACGAATAGATTCAGAACCACCCATAGTAGCTACTAATCGGTCTAACCCAAAAGCCAAACCTCCATGAGGCGGCGCACCGTATTCAAAAGCACTCATCAAGAAGCCAAACTGCGCCTGAGCTTCTTCTTTTGTAAATCCTAACAGATCAAACATTCTAGACTGAAGGTCTCTGTCATGTATTCTTATCGATCCACCTCCTAATTCTACGCCATTCATGGCAAGGTCGTAGGCATTCGCACGAACTTTTCCTGGATCAGTTTCAATCAGATGAAAATCCTCTGGTTTTGGCGATGTGAACGGGTGGTGCATTGCGTGATAACGTCCCGACTCTTCATCCCATTCCAATAGCGGGAAATCAAGTACCCACAGCGGTTTGAATACATTTGGATCTCTCAATCCCAAATCGTTCCCCATATGCAAACGAAGTTCATTCATTTGCTTTCTGGTTTTTTCCAGATCACCACTTAATACAAACAGAAGGTCTCCAGGTTTTGCATTCGCTTTTTGAGCCCATTCTGCAAGATCTTCCTGAGAATAGAATTTATCTACTGACGATTTGTAGGTGCCGTCTGCGTTACATTTTACATACACCATACCTTTGGCACCGATCTGCGGACGCTTCACCCATTCCGTCAGATCATCGAGCTGTTTACGTGTATATTCTGCGCATCCTTCAGCATTGATTGCGATAACAGCCTCTGCACTGTCAAAGATGGAGAACCCTTTTCCTTGAGCGACATCATTCAAGTAAACGAACTCCATTCCGAAACGAATATCTGGCTTGTCTGATCCGTAACGTTCCATTGCCTCCTCAAAGCTCATTCTCGGGAAAGCCTCAGAAAACTCAACACCTCTTACAGTCTTAAACAAATGCTTTACTAATCCCTCGAAGGTATTCAAGATATCATCCTGCTCTACAAAAGCCATTTCACAGTCGATCTGTGTAAACTCAGGTTGACGGTCAGCACGTAAGTCTTCGTCACGGAAACATTTCACGATCTGGTAATATCTGTCAAAACCAGAAACCATCAACAACTGCTTGAAGGTCTGCGGCGATTGAGGAAGGGCATAAAATTGACCTTGATTCATTCTTGAAGGCACGACAAAATCACGGGCTCCTTCAGGAGTAGACTTAATCAATACCGGCGTTTCAACATCAAGGAAATTCTGAGAATTCAGATAAATTCTCGTTTCCAAAGCCACTTTATTTCTCAACATTAATTTCTGCTGAACCGGATTTCTTCTAAGATCCAGATAGCGGTATTGCATACGTAATTCATCACCCCCATCCGTTTCATCTTCAATGGTGAAAGGAGGAGTTTTAGACGCATTCAATAAATTCAGTTCAGTTACTTTGATCTCGATATCTCCGGTTGCTAGGTTTTTATTCTTGCTTGAACGTTCGATCACTTGTCCAGTTACCTGGATCACGAATTCACGTCCAAGCTTTCTAGCCTTCGCACATAGATCTGGATTGTCTTCCATGTTGAAAGCCAACTGAGTTATTCCATAACGGTCGCGAAGATCGATGAAGGTCATTCCTCCAAGGTCTCTGGAGCGCTGCACCCATCCTGCAAGAGTAACTGTAGATCCAATATTTGAAGCACGTAATTCGCCGTTGGTGTGTGATCTGAACATAAGTTGAATTTTGAGTTGACAAATGTAATGAATAGTTAGTCATTACAGCAGTTCAATTCCGCTTCAAAATTTAGACGATCAAGCTTCAATTAAAGACTTAATGTATTCTTTCGTTAATGGTTTATGAATGAAATCATAAACCATTGGATATTTTTTCGACTTCTCCAAATCTTTGGAATCAATTGACGATGATAAGATTATAAACTTCGTCAATGAAAAATAAATCTTTTGATCCTCAGAAAATTGATCCAAAAATTCAAATCCCGTAAGAAAAGGCATATTGATATCCAAAAAAATGAAATCAGGGATTCTCAGGTTACTAATCTGAATTTTCTTTAGTAAATCAAATGCTTCTTCGCTATTCTTGAAAACTTTAATTTCTGCATCTGAATCAGCTTTTTTAATTATTTGTGGATGTATTATTGATATAATATCATCATCGTCTATCAAAAAATACTTCATTCTTTTGAAACTTTATTTTTGGCAGTTTAATAATAAATTCCGATCCTTTTCCCTTTTGAGATTGTAATGTTAACTCACCTTCCAATTTCAAGACAATTTCCTTGCAAAGATATAAGCCTAAACCTGTCCCATTCTTTTTCACTGAGGCTCGATAAAACATGTCAAAGATATTCAAATGATGCTTTTCCTCTATGCCCTCACCATTATCTGAAACCGATATTTGATAAAAGTGTTCATCCTGCATCATTTTCACAAGCACAAACGGATCGGTTTTATTCAAATCACTGTATTTGATCCCATTAGAAATTAGATTATATAGTAATTTTTCTAACCTCTTCTCATCCAAATCAACCATAAAAGTTTCTTCAGGTGAAACTGCCAACTTAACATGCTTATCAGAAAGATGTTCGAGATCCTTGAAAATTCTTCTGACTTGATTTGTAAGATCAAAACGCTTAATATCTAAATCTAATCTGGAATTTCTTGAATATTCTAAAATTTCCAAAATCGTTTGATCAAGGCGATTTACACTTGCTTCAATCAATGTTAAATATTGTTTGTTTTCCTCATCAATTTCTGAATCTTCCATCAATGACACAATACCTTTTACTGATAGAAGAGGGGCCCTAAGGTCGTGAGAAACACTATATACGAATTGATCAAGTTCCTTATTGATTTTGGAGAGCTCCTCATTTTTAAGAATTAAAGTGTTTTCAAAATTCTTAGATTCTGAAATATCTATTGTCGAACCCAGTATTCTTTTTTTCCCTTCTGAGTTGTATTCAATGAACGCAATTGTTTTGACAAATTTTAGCTTTTCCTCAATTAATAATCGATATTCTATGTTCTTTTTGTCAATACTCCCGCTCAACACATTGTCAATAGAAGAAAGTACTCGATCCAGATCATCAGGATGGATAGATTTTTTCGAAATTTCAAATTTGGAGAGCCCACAACTTTTATCCACTTCATATATATCGTACATAACATCATTCCATTCAGTCTCATTGACTTCGGGATTGAATTCCCACATACCAACTTTTGCCCCTCTCGTTATCTCACTAATTCTGTGGTTCATCCGTAACAATTCATTTTTTTGCAGGACCTCTTGGGTTATATCTTTTTGGATTGCGATAAAATTTAATACTTCTCCTTCGTCATCCAGAATTGGGGTAATTTGAACTTCAATCACATACTCCTTACCATATTTATTTCTGTTTATAATTTGGGTTTCAACAAATTCCCCATTTTTCAATTTTTCTTTAAGAAGTTCTCTTGCAGTGAGAGTACGTTCATCAATTACCTGAACAATATCTTTAGGTTTTTTACCCCTCATCTCTTCAATTGAATATCCTGATAACTGAGTAAATGCCTCATTGATCCATTCAACCCTGCCATAGTTATCGCTTATAATAATTGCATTGTGAGTATTTGTTGCAATCAAAGAAAGCTTTTTGAGTTCAATTTCAGATTTTTGAATCAACAGTAAATTTTCCTTGTTTTTCCTCAGCGAGATTAAATTGATAATAATTCCTTCAACTTGTTGAATGAACAATGAAAAAAGAGACTCTTTTGTAGGTTCATTGATTCTATAATTGTCTTTAAAGTTCAGTTCTACAGAAGCACCTATAAGCAATGATAAATCTCCTCCAATGATTAATTTTTTGGACATTAAAGCGAAAGAAATTCGAGGAGCATTCAAAAACAGTTTTATCTCCTCTTCATCAAATCTTTTGATTAAACCGCTGTATATATTTATTTCTGATAAAGATTGAAGGTTTTCTACTACTTCTTCTTTATCTCTTGAAGTTGCACCTTCAATAATGAATTTGGTGTTTTGCTCGACAGAATTAAAGGTGTTAAAGCAAATAAACCCGATTTGATATTCAAAAATATCAACAATTGCTTCCGCTGTCAAAGCCAGAAGTTTATTTAGATTATTCTGTCGAACAGCCTCCGAAAAAAACCTATTCATCCTTTTATACCGAACAAGTTCCTGATCAATAACATCTTTTGTGTTGATCAATTCCTGCTGCAAGGAAGAATATTTCGCTAATTTATTTTGGAGATCCCTGTTTTGCAGAATCAGTGCTTCATATGTAGGGTCTATTTTCAGATAAATGAATTTAATCCTTGTAAATTACATATAGAGCTGTTGTATAATTATGATAGGTATTCTCTCCACCTAATCTCGCAATTTCTCCAAAACCATACATACCAAGCCATGGAGGACACTCATTATTTGTATAAAAAGGATATTGCATTCTGGATACCAGTTCTTCTTTTACAATTCTATTGAACAAGAACCTACCTCTTGCAAGGCAGTCAGCATGGAAAACCGCCACAACCTCTTTATCACCAATCCTGCTTTTCATTTCCTTCACCATCTTATCCATCTCTGAGAAAATCAGTTGCTCATCCCTCTCTGTCAACCACAATTCGGTTCCCTCAGAAATTGTAGTTGCATAGTACATGTCATTCCCATCATGTTTTGTGACAACTCTCAGTAAAAGGTCATTGCCATATTCTTTTGTCAATTCTTTAGATAGTTTCTCTCCAAGGGCACCAATTGGTATGGTGTCTCCACATTCTGCCGTCGAATCCAAACCGAGTCTCTCTGTAAACACTTCCCAAGCTGGTCGGCCATCTAATTCATGAATAATATGTCCCGTTGATTTCGTTACGACCATTGGATCCCCTGTCCTCACAAATCCATGTGTGGCTTGTGTTTCAACCTTTAAATTTGGGTCACAAAAACCAACCATATATGCACCATGTTCAAACACCTCATTATCAACAGCCTGAAAATTAATTACCCCTCTCATATTATCTGCAGAGGTAGCACCGAAAATGGTAACACCCTTACCAAATACTTCTTGAATTGCTCTTATGCATTCATCGTTATCTATGTCAATCCCTGACGCCAGAAAATAAATCATATTAACACCTTCCTTGGATGACTTTATTTCTTTAGCCATATGCAGAGATTTTTCAAAGGAATTATTCCCATAAATTCCATCACAATGACTTACATGAAAATCATTTCCTTTAATTGCCATTAACGCAATATCCTTCATGGATTCACTTACCCCTTCTCTACCAATGACACCGCAACATGACGCTGCTAAAATTTTAGCACCAGGTGATAATCTTGATGCCTCCTGAACTAATTCTTTGAAATCATGACCTATGGAGGCATGGAAAATCAAAAGACTTGATTTGCTATACTCAGAACCCATTGCAGATTCAAGACATTCCTGTACACCTCTACTAGTGCTAACAGAGCGTGTACTTGAGGAAAAAAAATGTAACATACATAAACAATTTAATAATGAAAACAATTAATCGAACAGTTTCATGGGAAACAAAGCAAACTTGAAGTAAGTATGATCTATTGTGGATTAATTTAGAAAAAATATTTTACAAAGGAATATTTCCGTGCTTTTTCTTGGGTAAGACTTCTGCTTTATTTTCAAGCATTTTGAATCCTGCAATTACCTTTTCACGTGTTTCAGAAGGCAGGATTACGTCATCCACTATTCCTCTTTCAGCTGCACGGTATGGATTCGCGAACATTTCAGCATATTCAGCTTCCTTCTCCAACCATTTCGCTTGTGGATCAGCCGCTTCTGCGATTTCTCTTTTGAAAATGATCTCCGCTGCACCTTTTGCTCCCATAACTGCGATCTCAGCGGTTGGCCAGGCAAAGTTGAGGTCAGCTCCAATGCTTTTCGAATTCATCACGTCGAAAGCTCCTCCGTATGCCTTACGCGTAATCACGGTAATTCTTGGAACAGTAGCTTCGGAGAATGCATATAGTAATTTTGCTCCATGCGTAATGATCCCTCTCCATTCCTGATCGGTTCCAGGAAGGAATCCAGGCACATCTTCAAATACCAAAAGCGGAATATTGAATGCGTCACAGAAGCGCACAAAACGGGCCCCTTTGCGCGATGCATCGATATCAAGAACTCCCGCAAGTGCTGCAGGCTGATTGGCCACAATTCCTATGGTCTGTCCTTCCAGTCTTGCAAAACCAACTACTATATTCTTTGCGAAATCTTCATGTACTTCTCTGAAGCTGTTATCGTCAATGACACAATCCACCACCTTTCTGATATCATACGGTACATTAACGTTATCAGGAAGTATATTCCCGATTGATTCCAGCTTGGAGGCAGAGAATGAATATTGAGTTGGACTCGGTGGCTTTTCATTTGCGTTCTGCGGCATATATGTCAGCACATCACGCACTTTTTTCAGACATTCAACGTCATTGGCTGCTGTGAAATGGTTCACCCCAGATTTTTCAGCATGCGCTTTTGCTCCTCCAAGATCTTCTGAGCTAACTTCTTCATGAGTCACCGTTTTTACCACATTGGGTCCGGTAACGAACATGTATGAAGTTTCTTCCACCATGAAAATGAAATCTGTCAAGGCGGGAGAATACACTGCTCCTCCGGCACATGGTCCCATGATCACCGAAAGTTGAGGGATAACTCCTGAAGCCAGCGTATTTCGATAAAAGATATCTGCGTAACCCGCAAGAGATACAACCCCTTCCTGAATTCGGGCGCCCCCTGAGTCATTCAATCCGATTAGGGGTGCTCCGTTCTTCATCGCCATATCCATCACACGACAGATCTTGGCAGCGTGAGTTTCGGAAAGTGAACCTCCTAAAACAGTAAAATCCTGAGAGAACACATAGACCAATCTTCCATGAACCGTTCCATATCCTGTGATCACCCCATCTCCAGGAAATTTTTGTTTCTCCAATCCGAACGACGTTGCGCGGTGTTCAACAAATTGTCCTATTTCATGGAATGAACCTTCATCAAGCAACAAGGTAACTCGCTCTCTTGCAGTCAACTTTCCTTGTTGGTGCTGCTTGTCGATCCTTGCCTGTCCACCTCCTAACCCAGAGGCCTCTCTTCTATTCAAAAGGTCTTCGTTCTTATTCATTGTCTCAATTTTACAGGGAACAAATATACTTTTTTAGGTCGGTAGTCAGGATTTGTTCGATCGATTTCTACCCAAAATACATTAACAAATATTTAAGTAACAATTATTGTATAATCGTGGGGAATTCACGTAATTTTGCAAAAATTAAAAAAACTAACCGTATGAAATCTTTTATCAGAACCGCTGCTTTCCTTTTGTTAGCAGTATCCGCTATCGCTGTTGCTTCTTGTGGTAAATACGAAGAAGGACCAGGATTTTCTCTACTTTCTAAGAAAGCAAGAATTGTTGGTGAGTGGTCACTTAGCAGTATGACTGTTAATGGTCAGTCACAAGACCTTTCAGGAACAACTGTTGCAGTAAACATTAAAAAAGATGACACATACACTGTGACTACATCTTATACTTTTGGTGGAGCAACTTTTACAGACACTGAAAATGGAACTTGGAAGTTCTCTGATGACAAAATGAAGTTGGTTACTACAGATTCTTCTGGTTCTGTTTCAGAAATCGAAATCATCATGTTGAAGAACAAGGAAATGAAGTTAAGAGATGTTGAAGGTAACTCTACAACTATCCAGACTTACATTCAGTAATTCAAAACTTTGAATTTGAAAAGGTCGGCAAATGCCGGCCTTTTTTTATATAGCCCCGCGCGCTTTTAATTCCAGATACTTATTGATGGTATCAATACTCAAGTTATCTGGAGTAGTAAGGATAGTCTGTATTCCGTTTTGTTTCAATTCTCTCGCCATTCTTGATTTGAGCGTGATCACGCGTTCAGCAACCGCTGAAATATATACGTCATTCGTTGTTTCCAATGGCTTGAAGGCATACTCCTGAAGATCGGTGTTTTCAAAGAAAACGATCACCAACAAATGTTTCTGATTGATCCTTCTCAACATTGGTAATGCTCGCCTCATGGCAAACTCGGTCTGGAAATTCGTAAACAAAACGAGAAGTGAACGTGTGCTAATGGTTCTTCGGATCGTTTGGTACAACAACTCGTAATTCGGCTCCCTGAAATGGGTTTTTTGATTGTACAGTTCCTCAAGGATCCTTCTCATCTGACTACCTGTTCGGTTGGCTGGTAATTTAGTCCCGATCTTATCCGAAAAGGTGATCAATCCTGTTTTATCTCCGTTTTTGAGTGCGATATTCGAAAAGACCAAAGTAGAGTTGATCGCATAATCCAGCACGCTCATCTCATTGAATTCTACTTGCATGTTGCGGCTCTTGTCTATCAAGCAGTAAATATGTTGAGACTTTTCTTCCTGATATTGATTTACCATGAGGTCAAACTTTCTACTTGTCGCTTTCCAGTTGATCGTTTTCACCTCATCGCCCTGTACATATGCCTTGATCTGTTCAAATTCACTATTGTTTCCGATTCGTCGAACTTTCTTGATCCCTACTGACGTCTTTTGTTGCTGGAAAACGAGAAGCTCGAATTTCTTTAGCTGTAAAACCGAAGGATACACTTGCGTTACCATTCCCGAAGGAACCACGTATTTACGACTTACAAGATTGAAAATGGATGAAATCCTGAAAAATGCATCTCCAAAGAAATACTCACCCCGTTGTTTCGGGAGAAAGTCATAATGAAACTCTTTCTCACCCTCAGGTGCCAAGATCCCAATGAACACCTTATCTCTTTCCTGCATTTGCTCGGGAAATCCCTCGTAGAGCATGAATGTAACAGGTTGTAAGCCTTTATTTCTGACAACAAGTTTCACAGGATTATTGTCTCCCAGTGAAAGCCTTTCATTGACATGCCGTTCAAAATCCAATGGCTCCTTGTAGAGAAATACTAATAGTGCATCTAGAAGGGTGAGACCAAATAAACTTACCGTACTCACTTTCGCAACAAAATAAAGCTCGCGAACACCAAATGAGGCGGCGAACAATACGATGATCACTCCACAAAGCAGAAAGAACCAGCGAGTCAGGTATATGGATCTCCAGAGATTGTTCATTAACGAGGCACTTCGATCGTTTTAAGAATATCAGCTATTACTTCTTCAGGAGTTATTCCTTCCATTTCAGCTTCCGGGGTAAGTATCAATCTATGATTTAGAACATGTGTAGTCACGAATTGAATGTCCTCCGGAGTTACAAAATCACGACCACGAATCGCCGCAACAGCTTTAGAAGCCTTTAACATGGAAAGTGAGGCTCGAGGAGAACCACCCAGATACACCTTTCCATGATTACGTGTTTTGTGCGTGATGGCTGCAATGTATTTCAATAAATTATCCTCTACGATCACCTTCTCAACGATCTGTTGAACCTTACGGATCTCTTCAGCAGAGAATACTGGCACCACCTCATGAAGATCAGGGGTTTGAATATTGTTTTTGTAGCGATGCAGGATCTCCTCCTCCTGATGTAATTCCGGATAATCGATCTTCACTTTGAAAACGAAACGGTCGAGCTGTGCTTCTGGTAAATTGTATGTTCCTTCCTGCTCGATAGGGTTTTGTGTAGCAATAACCAGAAATGGGAAGCTCATCGGATACTGATTCCCGTCGTAAGTGATCTGTCGTTCTTCCATCACCTCAAAAAGTGCAGCCTGAGTTTTAGCTGGTGCCCTGTTGATCTCATCGATCAGCACGATATTGGAAAAAATTGGACCTTTCTTAAACGAAAAGGTTGAATCTTTCATATTGAACACGCTCGTTCCGATCACATCCGAAGGCATCAAGTCAGGTGTAAACTGAATTCTTGAAAAATCGATCGCCAACGCCTTACTCAAGACCTTTGCAGATAAGGTCTTTGCCACTCCCGGTGCTCCTTCAAGAAGAATGTGTCCGTTGGAAAAGATTCCGGCAAGTAATAGTTCAACCATATGATGTTGACCGATCACAAATTTTCCGATCTCATGACGTACATCATTCACCTTATTTGCCACCCACACCAAGTCTTGATTGTGTCGTTCGAATCCATAAGATCCGGTTGGTTCAGAGGCCGGCTTCGTTTCTTCATTCGAAGCGGAAGATCCTGAAGACTCCCCATCCTTGGGAAGGTATGCTGAAAAATCTTGTTGTTCGTTGTTTTCTTCTGTACTCATTGCTACAACTATTTAAATTAAATCGTGTTCTGTAAAATATCTTTCTAATCGCTGAAGACCTGTACTTCCCAGTTCTCCTACCCTTATCAATAACGACTGTTCATCCAGGAAATGAATCACACAAAGATTCCCTGAGATTTCAACTCGATTGATCTGGTTTGATTTCAAGGTAATCTTTTTTCCAAAAAGCGGAATCATTTGAAGTTCATCTCCTTTGATAATAACATAAGGTCTTCCCATACGAATGAATGCAAGAGCAAGAATACCAGCCCCTAAAGGCCAGAGCAAGATTCCTGCACCGTTTGCTTTTACCAGGAAATACGTCCCGATAAAAATCACTGCTAAACCAACCATTGTGAAAACGAAATTCAGCCAAACTGAACGATAGATCCTGAATTCTTTCTGTTTCAAGCGCTGAACAAGGTCATCTCCGATCAATCCTACCTGTTTGTAAAACTCATTCTTTCGTTTGACAATCTTAGTGAGTTCGTCTTCTGATACAACCGTTTCCTGCTCAAGGTCTTTTAACAGTTTATCAATTTCTGCAGAATCGATCCCAGCTCTTTCGGCCAGGTGGTTGATCTCGCGATGATCTGTTCTTTTTGAAAGATCAATAAAGAAATGTTTGAGCACAGTCTGATAGAAGTTCTTGCGGTGCAATTGCAATACGGCAGACGGATTGTCTCTGTTTCGATAGATCGATGCGATCGTTTCGACAAATACTGCTGATTGGTTCCTCTTTTTTCTATACAATGGTATTTCTGGCCGGATCCTTTTCGCTCTGAACAGGACAAACAAGATCAGCGACAGCAGTATCATCCCCATTGCGGCCAATAGAGGAGGTGACTTGAGAATGAACTGCAAATAACTGTCGTCTTTTTTTCCTCCTTTATTTTGATTAAGCTGCTCAAAGAAATCCATCGGCTCCTGTTTCAATTCACCAATATTCAGGACACGGATCTTCTGATTTTTGAAGATCTTGCTCACTTCCCATGCATATCGGAATCCATCTTTTTGTATTAGGAAAACATTTCTGAAAGTCTCCGGCCCGGAATGGAGATAAACAGACCCTTCACCTACCGGAATGCGAATAAAGTTTGCTCTTCCCCGAATATTCGAGATCACATCGATCCCATGGCCCTGAAGTTTACTGTTTCCAAAACACAACCAATCATGAGGAAGAGTATCTCCCTGATAAATGTTGTACAATTTATACCAGGATGACTTTCTACCAATGACCACTTTAGTCGTATAATCGAACTGATAATTTAGCACAGGATCAAATCGATCAAAAATATTAGAGGTCATTTTTCGCGAAAAGACAATGAGGTTCGACCCCCTCACCACCTGGCTCAGTATGGTATCTATTTCCTGATCATACAACCCAAAGGATTCTCCGACAAACAAATAGGTGGATGTGTCACCGATCTTTAAAACCGAATCGAGTTGTTCCGGAGTGTCGATAAAATCACTCAAGGTTGTATCCGTGCGTGCTTCGATGCGCTCTTTAAACAATGACAATCCACATGGATCCTGACTCTGCCAGTCGTAGGTATCTTCCCAGTTCGTAGAAACGTAAGCGGCAGTTGTATAACCACCTGTCTTTTCGGAGCCAAGGAACCAAACGAGAACAACCATGATCACAACGATCATCAGCATCAGAAGATATTTGAATTGCTGACTCATTTTGTTTCTTTCAGATGATCATAATAATTCTTCAATACCGGTTCGATCTCACTAAAATCTGATCGATCCAGCTCATATTCTCCGTACCAAACCAATTCATAGATCCTCACGCACTCGCGAAACAAGTGTGCTTTAGGTTTTGCCCCAACTTCAGCCAGGTAATCAAAATTCGTCTTTTCTTTTCTCCATCTAATCCAGTTCAAACGGATCATTTCCTTTAATATAAAGGTAAAATAGATCCTTACCCCTTCCCGATAGTTGGCTTTCGCAAGCGCCTCATCCAATCTGAGCTCAAGTTCTGTCTTTGAGATGATCTCGGGATTCCATTCCATATCCACAAAGGTTCCCGCCACCTTTTTATTAGAAGGTTTTCGTGATTTAATCAACCAATAGATCAAAAAGACCACAAGCGCAGCTATGATCAGGATCAAAAGAAACTTCCAAACTTCTGGTGAAATGGACGGTGGATCTACATCCGGAAGATCCACATCTGGTGGATCGATGTCAGGTGGATCAAATTCAGGCAATTTGATGGGATCCGGCATTTTTGTTTTCGGATCGTTGGGCATATCTCCCCCGTTCCCTTTTTGTTTTCCTTTATTCCTGACGTAATCGATCTGAGATGGAGAAGTGTGTCCCTTTGGCTGTTGATCTCTATCATTATCCACCCCTTTCATTCCTGTTGGGCTGGTGCCATAATAATCTTTCGGACCGTTGTAATTCTTACTTTTCTGGTACTCGTATCGCTTTACTGTTTCTTTCCATTTTTTTTCGACCGACTTTTGTTCCTGAGATAAACCGGAAAATGAAAAAGCAAGGATCAATATGGTGAGCAGTCTATTCAAAATCAGCTTGAGATTCGTTTAATCGACTACGTTTTCCAAATCGCTTGAAAGCCTCTCTCAATGAAACAGATTCTTCTTTTTCTCTGGATGAATAATAGCTAACAGCCATAGTAATTCCCATGAAAATGATCACCATAAATGAAAAGAGCAGGTAGACGATCTGTCTCACGATATTACTCCAGAAAATGTGCTCATCTGTATAGATCATGGCAACTCTTTTAACAGTATCTGCCAACATATCCAAAAGATCCCTCACCAGGGGCTGATCATTGAATGGCTCATGAAAACTGAAAATGAACGCAATGGGCTGAGAAATGATGAAGACAATAAACACTGACATAAGGATCACCATCAATGAAGTTCCATAACGATTGGCCGAATATGACCAGGAACGTGTCCATCTGGTCCCAGCAGGCCGTTCATCAAGTCCAAAGACAGCAGACTGAATAAAAAACAAGGGGGCAATAAAAACGGCCCATATCAAAACATACCAAGGCAGACCAAATACAAATAGGTACATGATCAAATTTCCAAGCCAGATCCAATGAAAATTTCTGATCAGGT
>Ga0102815_10000013_pt1 | contig 141805 bp, 145 predicted proteins | sample ColrivemetaGS759_FD_79113 | JGI IMG/M metagenome (GOLD analysis project Ga0102815, IMG submission 79113) | Estuarine microbial communities from the Columbia River estuary - Ebb tide ETM metaG S.759 | ecosystem: Environmental > Aquatic > Marine > Intertidal zone > Estuary | place: USA... | reverse complement strand
GGCGTTTGCTGAGCCGTGGCGGGGGGCGCGTCGTCGATTTCGGCGAGTAGCGCGTCGAGGGCGCGGTAAAGCATGCCGTTTTCGGGCAGGGTGATCGGACGTGGTGGGGTGGGAGCGATACTGGCGGCGACAGCGGAGAGCCAGTTTTTGTCTTGAGCCTTCGCCGAGAGCAGCACTGTGCGCCAAAAGCCGTTGATCAGGTCGGATCGGACGTAGATCCGCATGCCGGAGCGCAGCACGGCGGAGGTGACGATGCGATCTTTGCGGCGCACCGTGTAGAGCGGTTCTGCCAAGGGGGATTGGGAGCTGACGTAGCTGTGAAAACCCACCATCTTGTCCGCATTGGTGAGGGCAAAGCTGTAGTTCAGGGAGCTGGTGGTATGTGCCCAGTTGCGGAAGGAGCCGCTTTGGGGCGTTTCCACGGTGGCTTTGTCGGGAAAGAGGATGGACCCGCCATAGCCCGGGAACGCGGAAAAGCCCCAGCCTTCGTCGGAGATCTGGTCGATCAGGCGCATTGCGAGAGCGGGAACATGGGCGATGCGGGGGCTGTCAGAGTATCGGCGAGACGAGAATGCAGCGAGGGCGGTTTGGCTGCGCGCGCCCCAAGCGCCATCGATCAATCCGATATAGTCGCCCTCCAAGGAAAGTGCCCATTGGAGCAAGCGGAGTTCTTCGGGATCGAAGAGGCGGGCTTCGAAGGGGCGAAAGAGGAATGTCTGGTTGTTTTGGGCGTGGCTGTGGTTGGGCCAGATCCAGAGGGGGAGGCTCAGGCAAAGAAAGAGAGCGGCGAGGAGCCAGTTGCGACGCATTGAGACGTTCCCTTGTTTGGGAAAGCTTAGGGCAGGACTGCGGTTTGGTGCAAGGATTGCACGCAGAGCGCGAAGCGGCACGAGACAGAGGGAAATGGGAGCGGTCGGAGGGGGCGGGCTATTCGTCGAGTTCTGCTGCGAGGAAGCGTTCGAATGCGTCGAGGTCTATGGACTCCATCTGGCCAAAGCCCTTCATCCAGACAGCGGCATCGCGCAGTGCGTCTGGTTCGAGTTTGCACCATTTGACCCGGCCACGTTTCTCTTGGCTGATCAGGCCAGCATCGGCCAGAATGCCCAAGTGTTTCGAGATCGCGGCGAGGCTCATTGCGAAGGGGTGGGCCACATCCGTGACGGCCATGTCATCTTCGAGCAGCATGACAAGGATGGCCCGGCGGGTCGGGTCTGACAGGGCGGAAAAGGTGGCGTCGAGGCGGTCGGTCATGGTTCACCGCCTGTGACGATAAAGGCGGCCATAAAGTCGGCGAGGCCAGCCGCGAGGGGCAGATCGGGATTGGTATAGGTGTCCAATCCAGCGGCGCGGCTGTCGTCGGCGGCATCTTTGAGGACATGGGTCATGGTGGGAAACAACGCCATCACCCCTTGGGGGAGGGCCGTCGTCAGGGCTTCGGCATCGCGGGCGGAGAGTTGGATATCGGCTTCGCCTTGGATGACGAGCGCGGGGAGATCGACTTGCGCGGCCAAGGCGATGGGGTCTTGGGAGAAGAGGTTGATCAGGTAGTCCTGCACCGCTGGTGGAAAGAGGCCGCGCAGGGCCTCGGGAATTTCCTTGAGGGGGACGGTTTGCCCTAGGCTGAGGCGGTCGATCATGAGGTTGGCGTCGGGGATTAGAGCCGCATTTGCGGGGTTGGCGCTAATCTGAGAGCGCAGAACCTCGCCGGGACGGCGACCGGGGCCAGCCAGCAAGATGACGCCGCAGACGGCGCCGAGATCGGAGGCGGCGCGGAGTGCGACGAGGGCCCCTTCGCTATGGCCTGCGAGCCAGATACAGGGCAAGGCGGAGCGGTCGCGCAATTCGCCTGCCAGCACAGCCGCGTCGGCGCCATAGGCATCAAGGGTGACGGCATTGGCGTCGCCGCCGCTTTGGCCAATGCCGCGTTTGTCGGCGCGGAGCGTGGCAACGCCTTGGGTGGCGAGGGCTTCGGCCAGAAGCGCGTAGTGATTGGGCGCAGTGGCGCCGGGCGCGTTGCCATTGCGGTCGATCGGCCCTGAGCCGGGCAGCAACAAGAGTGCGGCGCGGGTGGCGCTGGGCAGCAGCAAAGTCGCGCCGATGGGGCCTGCGGGGCCGGACAGCAGCAAGTCCTGTGCGGTGAAGAGCGGCGCGGGTGTTTCGGTCGTTTCTATGGGAGCCGAGGAGGCCGCCTGAGTTTCTGCGGCACTGGGCGTGGCATAGGTCATGGCGGTCGCAACAAGGGCCGCCCCCATAGCAGAGCGCAGTCCCGCAGATGCAAAGCGGGCGGCAAGATGCTGAAAGGCGCGGCGGAACGGATGGGGCAAAGCAGTGCTCGTGTGAAAGGCTTGTTTTCCAAGCTGTGAAGGGTGGCCCGGGAAAACTCAACCGGAAAGTTGAACATTGAAATTCTGTCGCAGGGCGGGCTATGCGCGAGGAATGGCAGGCGCAGAGAGGCGCGGGCCCGCGCGACGCGCTAAAATAATCTATTATTTTCAATTTGTTGCCACAGGTGTCGCAGGGGGACATGGCCGCTTGACTCTGAGGCCCGCGCCTCTTAGCACGTGGCCAACCCTAACCCGAGGTGTGGGTCCATGACGGAGCCGGAAAAAAAGCAGCAACTCGACGCCCTTGAGGCCCGGATTGCCGCTGTGAAAGCTTCGCAGGCGCCGAAACCTCGGGCGGATGAACATTATTCGCAAGCGAATATCGCATGGCGGATGGTGGTAGAGTTGGTGGCCGGTCTTGGGATCGGTTTCGGCATTGGATACGGGCTGGATGTGCTGTTTGGCACGCTGCCGTGGTTGATGGTGTTGTTTACGTTATTCGGCCTCGCGGCGGGTGTGCAGACGATGATGCGGACCGCGCGCGAGATAGAAGAGCAAAAGACGGTGTCCCGCGAAAGTGGGAAAGAGCAAAGAGGTCAAGATGGCGACTGAAGCGCAAGGCGGCGAAGGCGGTGGTCTGGTTTTCCACCCGATGGACCAGTTCAAGATCAAGCCGTTGTTCGGCGGGGATACTATTGAGTGGTACACGGTCACCAATGCGACGCTGTGGATGGCGCTGGCTGTTCTGGCGATCATTGGTTTGATGGTGTTGGGCACATCGCGTCGCGCGACGATCCCTTCGCGGATCCAGTCAATCGCCGAATTGGCCTATGGTTTCGTCTACAAGATGGTTGAGGACGTGGCTGGCAAAGACGGCGTCAAGTTCTTCCCCTATGTGATGACGCTGTTCATGTTCATCGTGTTCGCGAACTTCCTCGGTCTGTTGCCCATGTCCTTTACCACGACGTCGCATTTCGCGGTGACGGTGGTGCTGGCGCTGCTGGTATTCCTGACTGTGACGATCTACGGGGTCGCCAAGCATGGCACGCATTTCCTTGGCCTGTTCTGGGTGGCTTCGGCCCCGCTGGCGCTGCGTCCGATCCTTGCGATCATCGAATTGATTTCCTACTTCGTGCGCCCTGTCAGCCACTCGATCCGTCTTGCTGGCAACGTGATGGCTGGCCATGCGGTGATCAAGGTGTTTGCGGGATTTGCCGCGATTGCCACGATCTCGCCGGTTTCGGTGGTTGCGATTACGGCGATGTATGGTCTCGAAGTTCTGGTGGCCTTCATTCAGGCCTATGTGTTTACGATCCTGACCTGCGTTTACCTCAAGGACGCGCTGCATCCGGGTCACTAAAGGCAGGGGCGGGAAAGCCCGCCCTACCGTCAAGCTAAGCTAAGAATTCTAACTTCCAATCGTAAGGAGATACACCCATGGAAGGTCAACTCGCACATATCGGCGCAGGTCTCGCAGCTATCGGTTCCGGCGCTGCTGCTATCGGCGTGGGCAACGTTGCAGGCAACTTCCTTGCCGGCGCTCTGCGTAACCCTTCGGCGGCGGCTTCGCAGACCGCTACGCTCTTCATCGGCATCGCCTTCGCAGAAGCGCTCGGGATCTTCTCGTTCCTCGTCGCGCTGCTGCTGATGTTCGCCGTCTGATCCAGCGGAATACGATCCTTACGCGCGGGTGGGCCCTCTGATGGGGCCCCCCGTAGTTATCGGACAGTTCCCAGGAGGACGCTATGGCGACCGAAACGCACGCCGCCGCTGGCACCGCCGCTGACGCCGCACATGGCGCAGCCTCGGCTCCCGGCATGCCGCAGCTCGATTTCTCGACCTGGGGCAACCAGATTTTCTGGCTCTCGATCACGCTTGTCGTGATTTACTTCGTCCTGTCGCGTATTGCCTTGCCACGTATTGGCGCGGTTTTGAGCGAACGTCAGGGGACGATCATGAAGGACATCGCTGCGGCGGAGGACCTGAAAGCGAAGGCAATCGAGGCTGAAAAAGCTTACGATAAGGCCCTTGCTGATGCCCGCGCCGAAGCAAACCGTATTGCTGGCGAAGCGCGCGCTGCGATCCAAGCGGATCTCGACGTGGCCATTGCCAAGGCAGATACGGAAATCGCTGCCAAGACCGCTGAAGGGGAGAAGGCGATTGCCGCGATCCGTGCCAGCGCTGTTGAGAGCGTCGCTGCTGTGGCCAATGACACTGCCGAAGCCATTGTGGCGTCGATGGGTGGCAAGGCCGATGCGAAAGCGATTGCGGCAGCTGTCACGGCTCGGATGAAGGGATAAACCAATGCGTATCTTTGGAACCACCCTGACCCTTACGGCACTGGCGGCATCGCCTGCGCTGGCGGCTTCTGGTCCGTTCTTCTCGTTGCACAACACCGATTTCGTGGTGACGCTGGGCTTCTTGCTGTTCATTGCGGTGCTGTTCTATTTCAAAGTTCCCTCGATGCTTGGCGGCATGCTTGATAAGCGCGCTGACGGGATCAAGGCGGAGTTGGAAGAAGCCCGTGCCCTGCGTGAAGAAGCGCAATCTTTGCTGGCCTCTTATGAGCGCAAGCAAAAGGAAGTGCAGGAGCAAGCAGACCGGATTGTGGCGCAAGCCAAGGCAGAAGCCGCAGCGGCCGCAGAGCAGGCAAAAGTCGATCTGAAAACGTCGATTGCACGTCGTCTGGTTGCAGCCGAGGAGCAAATCACGTCAGCGGAAGCGGCGGCTGTGCGCCATGTGCGCGATACGGCTGTGAGTGTGGCCGTTGCTGCGGCGCGCGATGTCATCGCGACCCAGATGACAGCGGCGGACGGCAACAAGCTGATCGATGACGCAATTGCGGATGTTGACGCCAAGCTGCACTAAGCGGGCGTTACAGCAAGAAAATGTGGAGAGGCATGCGCGTGGCGCGTGCCTTTTTGCGTTCTAGCCGTTTGAGCCGTTTGAGCGCGGGGCGCGTTTTCAGCGGCTCGTTTCGTGTTCGAAGCGTTGGCGGGCAATATCTTCGTTGCGGTTTGCGCGAAGTTGGTCTTGGAGCGCGTTCTCGACATAATCGAGGTGGGTTTCCACGGCGCGGCGCGCGGCTTCGGGGTCGCGTGCTTGCAGGGCCAAGTTGATCGACCGATGCTGGTCGAGCAGCATGGCGCGGGTGGTGCGCTGTTTGAACATGATCTGGCGGTTATAGAATACGCCTTCGCGCAGGAGTTCATACATAGAGCGCATCATATGCAGCATGATGACGTTATGGCTGGCTTCGATGATGGCGAGGTGAAACTCGGCGTCATGGCGCGCTTCATCTGCGGGGTCGCGTTTTTGGTGGGCGGTTTCCATTTTCTCGAAGATGGCTTGGATGACCATGAGATCGGTATCGGAGCCAAATCGTGCGGCGCGTTCGGCGGCGAGGCCTTCGAGATCGCGGCGAAAGGAGAGGTAGTCGAAGACAGCTTCGTCATGTTCGGCGAAGAGTTTGACCAAAGCTGGCGCGAAGGCCGAGCCGAGGACTTCGGCGACAAAGACGCCAGAACCTGCACGCGACACCAGCAGGCCGCGCTCTTGCAGGTCGGAGAGGGCATCGCGCAGGGAGGGGCGTGAGACGTCGAGGCGATCGGAGAGCTCGCGCTCGGATGGCAGGCGCTCGCCCGGTCGCAAGATTCCGCGCAAGATCAATTGCTCGATTTGTTTCGTCACGGCGACGGAGATTTTCTCGGGGGTGACGAGGCGAAAGGGCATTGGATCCATCCTGATTTGGTCAAATCATATGACCACGCCCCCGGTGGCGGCAAGCCCTGCGGAAGAGAACTGCACAAAAAACGGGCGGCCCCGAAGAGCCGCCCACGTCAATCTGCCAAAAAGGAAGGGTTATTCAGCAGGTTGAAGGGACATTTGGGCCGGAGCGCGGAAGTGTTGGCGGTTGAGGCGCAGCACGAGGGCGACCATGGCGAATTGGGCCAAGAGGGCGGGGGTGGTCAGCAGCCAGTAGGCGGTGTCGAATTTGTCGATCACGCCCGCGTCCACGAGGCCCTTGTTGATGAAGAAATGGATCATCACAGAAACTGCAACGCCGGGGCAAACCAGAGCGTAGGAGCCGGGCGAGGTTTTGGTGCCGAAGACGAACTGGCTGAAATAGCCCTGACGGCGCAGCACGAGCAGACCGGCAAGCAGAACGGCGATCTGTGCAGAGAGGGTGCGGCCAAGGAACATCATGGTTTCGCCCGCCGTGGAATGGGCGCCGAAGGTGGTGTGCAGGCCATGCGACTGGCGCAGGGCCATGATGCCCATGACGGTGAGGATTGGGACAATCACCATCAAGGTTGGGGCGGCTTCGCGTGCCGTGCCATGTTTGAGGATCGCAGGCAGCGCGAGAACCTGTGCGGCGCCGATCCAGAGCGTGGCCACGGTGGCGAAGAAGCCGGAGAGCACAAGGGCGGTGCCAACTGTCATGGCATTGGTGCTCATTGCAGCAGGGGCGGAAAGGCCAACGGCGACCATCGCGAGGGCAAAGCCGGGCAAGAGTTGGGCGAATGAGTTGTTGCTGTCGAGGTCAAAGGATTTTTCCGCGAGCACCCGGCCCAGAAAGTCCCGCATCAAGGACAGGCCCCAGAGGCCGATCATCACGAAGGCGGCAAGGGCCAGAGGAAACAGGTATTCGACGACGCTCCAGAGATTGGGAACGAAGACGAGGCCGACGATGAAGAGTGCGTTGACTGTCATTGCAGCCGCAAGCGGGGCTGCGAGGAGGGAGGATTCCGCATTGGATGCGCGCAGCTTTTGGTAGCCGTCGGTCTTTTTGAAGGCCGAGAGTGCGGCGAAGTTCCAGATCAGCGATTTGACGTTGAGAAAGGCAAAGATCGCGATGCCGGTGATGGCAATGGCGATGGCGACGTCGCGCAGGGGGTGACCAGAGCCGAAGGCGGCAGTGATATCTTCGAAGATTGGCACAGGGCGACCTTTGTGCGGCACCCAGAACATCAGATACATAAAGAAGGTGACCGAGAGGCCGCCAGCGCCAAGCGAGGCGAGAAAATAGAGGGGTGAGTAGGCGGATGCGGGTTTTGCAGGTTGGGCCATTGGAGTGCTCCGTTACATTCTGATTTCAGAATATATATACATTCTAATTATAGAATGTGAAGTGGGCAATTTGGGATGAGTTGTCGCAGGGGGGCGGTTAACCGGCTGTTAACCTCGGGACGTACAGATTGCGGCGATGAGACTGTGTCGCGCCCTTTTGATTTTGTGCGTCTTGGTGGCCTGTTCGGCGCCAACGCCGCATTTTCGTGGTCTGCCGACAGCCGTCGAGACAGAGGGAGGCGCGGAGTTTCATATTCGCCAGCGTGGGGATTTGGCCGAAGCCGTGCGCGTGAACACCGAGTGGGCGCGCAGTCTGACAGATGTGTCGGCGCGGGCGAGCCGCGCGATTGAGCGCGCGACAGGGTGTCGGGTGCGGGATCTGCGCGGTGATGCCGCCGTGATTGTGGCCAGATTAGCGTGCTGATCCTTAGGCAGGGCGACGATACGTGATCGAGGTAGGCGCGTCATATCCGGCATGTGCGGAGCGGCCTGTTTCGACAAAGCCGAGGGCACAAAAGGCCGCTTGGTTTTCTGAAAGCTCTACGCGTGTTTCAAGCGTGACAGAGGCGAGACCGCGTGCGCGGGCCCGTGCCGCAGCATGTTCGATCATCTGACGCGCAAGACCGCGCCCACGATATGGCGGGGCGATGGCGAATTTGCCCAAGTAGAGCGTATCGGCCCGCGCTGTGAGCACCATGCAGGCCATCGGAGTGGCACGCGCTGTCAGGCGGGCGGTGTCGCCTGCAATCCAAACCTCTCCTGTCGCGGCGGCCTGAGCGAGGTCGGTGGGGTGCATGCGGAGGAGCGAAGAGGGGGGATCAATGCGCGACGCCATATAGGCGAAGGCGTCCATCAGCAGGGCATGGACGGCACGCATGTCGTCGAGGGGCGTGAGGCGATGCAGGGTTGGTGCGGTCATTTGCGTTCCTTTCCGGTGAAGAATGGCGCGGGACACAGGGGGCCGACAAGGGAAGAAATGCGGGGATTGAGGCGAGGTTTGGCCAATATCTTGTGGATAACCTGCCCAAATCCCCCAAATGGAGGGATTGCGCGTTGACACAAGGCGGGGTGGCTTGGCAGTCTTTGGCTCGGCTTCACGGTGTGAGGCTACCACGCGGGAGAAAAGAGTGCGCTTTTCGAAATTGCGATTGACCGGGTTCAAGAGCTTCGTCGATCCGACAGACCTTCTGATCAAGGATGGTTTGACGGGGGTGGTGGGGCCGAACGGCTGTGGCAAATCGAATCTTTTGGAAGCGCTGCGCTGGGTGATGGGCGAAAACCGCCCGACGGCGATGCGTGGCGGTGGCATGGAAGATGTGATCTTTGCCGGCGCGGCGACACGGCCTGCGCGAAATTTTGCGGAAGTGGCCCTTATTTTGGACAATGCGGAGCGTTTGGCGCCTGCGGGTTTCAACGATAACGATCAATTGGAGATCATCCGGCGGATCACCCGCGATGTTGGCTCGGCCTATAAGGTCAATACCAAAGACGTGCGGGCACGTGATGTGCAGATGTTGTTTGCCGATGCATCAACGGGGGCGCATTCGCCGGCGCTGGTGCGGCAGGGGCAGATTTCGGAATTGATCAATGCCAAGCCCAAGAATCGGCGGCGTATTCTAGAAGAGGCGGCCGGGATTTCCGGGCTGTATCAGCGGCGCCATGAGGCGGAGTTGAAGCTTAATGGGGCGGAGCAGAACCTTGCGCGGGTGGAGGATGTGCTGGAGCAATTGGCGCAGCAGCTCCAGAGCCTTGAGCGGCAAGCGCGACAAGCGGCGCGCTATCGGGCGATTGGCGAGGAATTGCGCCGGGCGGAGGGGATGCTTTTGTATCGCCGTTGGCGGGAAGCGGATGAGGCCCGCGCCGTGGCGCAAGACGCATTGCGCGAGCGCGTGAGTGCAGCGGCGCAGGCGGAGTTGACGTCGCGCGCAGCTGGCAAGGCGCGGTTGGCGGCAGAGGATGCGATGCCGCCCAAGCGCGAGGAAGAGGCGATTGCCGGGGCGATCTTGCAGCGTTTGATCGTGCAGCGCGACACGCTTGTCGATCAGGAAAGCCGGGTGTTGGAGCAGATCGAGACGCTGAAGAACCGGATCTTGCAGATTGACCGGGATATGGAGCGTGAAGGCGGGCTGAACCGCGATGCGGGTGAGGTGATCCAACGGCTTGAGTGGGAGGCGCGTGAGCTTGCCAAGGCGGGCGAGGGGCATGGTGAGCGGCTGGAGACAGCGGCGGACGCCTCGCGCGAGTCGGCATCGGTGTTGCAGGAGCGCGAAGCCGAGTTGAGCCAGATCACCGAGGATGTGGCGCGGCTCGCGGCGCGTCACCATTCGGCGCAGCGTTTGGTGGAAGATAGTCGCAAGACGCGGGAGCGGTCCGAGGCGGAAGCGCTGCGCGCGCGGGATACGGTCGAGGGCGCACAAGAGGCGTTGAATGCGGCGGCAGAGGCGCAGGAGGCGGCCCTAGAGGCAGCAGAAGAGGCGCAGGCCACCGCCGAGTCGGCGGAAGACGTTTTGGAAGAGGCCGAAGCGGCGCGGGCAGAGACCCAATCGCGCGAGGCAGAGGCACGGGCGGAACGCTCGGAGGCAGAGGGCGAGTTGAACACGCTGCGTGCTGAAGCGACGGCGCTGGCGCGGCTCTTGGACCGCGATACCGCCGAGGGCGGGCAGATTATTGACCGTTTGCAGGTTGAAATCGGTTTTGAGAAGGCACTGGGGGCGGCACTGGCGGATGATCTGCGCGCGCCCGAAGTCGAGGCAGAGGGGCCATCTGGTTGGTCGGTTCTGCCACCCTATGCCGAGACACAGGCGCTGCCCGATGGTGTTACGTCATTGGCGGCGCATCTTTCGGTGCCCGATGTGTTGGAGCGCCGGATGGCGCAGATTGGGCTTGTGGACCCGGAAGATGCGCCGCGGTTGCAACCTCTGCTTAAACCCGGCCAGCGGCTTGTGTCGCTGGAGGGGGATTTGTGGCGTTGGGATGGGTTTCGATCTTGGGCAGAGGAGGCGCCCTCGGCGGCGGCCCTGCGTTTGGAGCAGCTCAACCGGCTTGAGGGCCTCAAGCAGCAAATGGCGCGGTCCACTGCGAAGGTGGATGGTGCGCGCGACGCGCATGAGACGCTTACGGCGCGGTTGCTGGCTTTGACGGAAGCGGATCAAGCGGCGCGACTGGCGCGGCGCGCAGCCGATGGTCGGGTCGCGGAAGCGGCGCGGGCCTTGAGCCGGGCAGAAGCGGATCGGAGTTTGGCTGCGGCAAAGTTGGAGAGCCTTGGCTTGGCCGTGGCGCGCCATGAGGAAGAGGCGATGGCGGCCCGCGCGCGGACGCTGGAGGCAGAACGCGCCTTGGCGGCGCTGGATGGGTTGGACGAAGCGCGGATCTCGGTTGAAGATGTGCGGATGACCGTGGAAGCGGCGCGAATTACCATGATGTCGCGGCGCTCGGCCTATGAGGAAGTGCGCCGCGAAGGCGAGGCCCGCACGCGGCGGTCACAGGAAGTGACGAAGGAATTGTCGGGCTGGCGGCATCGTTTGGAGACTGCGAAGGTGCGGGCTTCGGAATTGGAAGCGCGGCGGGAAGAGAGCGAAGACGCGTTGGCAGAAGCCAGCGCCGCGCCAGAAGAGATTGCTGCCAAGCGCGAGGCCTTGGGCGAGGAGATTGACAAGGCGGAAGCGCGCAGGGCGGCGGCAGCGGATGCGCTGGCGCTGGCGGAAACGGCCTTGCGCGAGGCGCATGGGGCAGAGCGGGATGCCGAGCGCCAAGCCGGCGAAGCGCGTGAAGCGCGCGCGCGGGCCGAGGCCCGGATGGACGCGGCACGCGAGACCGTGGCCTATGCGGCAGAGCGGATCGCGGAGGATTTGGAGACCACACCAGCCGATTTGCTGGAGAGCCTTGGGGGGGATCCCACGACCATGCCGCCTGCGGAGGCGGTGGAGGCGGATGTGAACCGTTTGAAGCGGCAGCGCGAAGCCTTGGGCGCGGTGAACCTGCGGGCCGAAGAAGATGCCAAAGCTGTGCAAGAAGAGCATGACACATTGGCGCGGGAAAAATCCGATTTGGAGGAGGCGATCCGCGCGCTGCGGTCTGGGATCGCCAGCCTCAACCGCGAGGGGCGCGAGCGGCTTTTGACGGCGTTTGAGCAGGTCAACACCAACTTTGGGCTTTTGTTCAGCCATCTCTTTGGCGGCGGTGAGGCGAGTTTGGTGCTGGTCGAGTCTGATGATCCGCTGGAGGCGGGGCTTGAGATCATGTGCCAGCCACCGGGCAAAAAGCTTTCTACGCTGTCGCTTTTGTCGGGGGGGGAGCAAACGCTCACGGCTTTGGCATTGATTTTCGGTGTGTTTTTGGCCAACCCCGCGCCGATCTGTGTGCTCGATGAGGTGGATGCGCCGTTGGATGACGCGAACGTCACGCGGTTTTGTGATTTGCTTGACGAGATGACACGGCGGACCGACACACGGTTTCTCATCATCACGCACCATGCGGTGACCATGGCACGGATGGACCGTTTGTTTGGGGTGACGATGCAGGAGCAGGGCGTGTCGCAGCTGGTGTCGGTTGACCTCAAGAAGGCAGAGGCGCTGGTCGCTTAAAGTTTCGACAAGAGCGCTTTGGTGGGCCAGCCATCTGCGGGCAGGCCAAGGCGGGCCTGTTCGCGTTGGACTGCGGCGCGGGTGCCGGCGCCTAGGATGCCGTCGATCTTGCCTACATCATGCCCTCGGCGCGCCAGTTTTTGTTGGAGTGCTTTGAGATCATCGCCTTTGAGGCCCGGTTCCGGGCTATTGGGGCGGAAGGCGGGGGTGCCGACCAGCCGATTGGCAAATTCGGCAGCTGTGAGAACATAGGTAAAGCTTTGGTTCCACTCGAAATAAACTGAAAAATTGGGATAGGCGAGGAAGGCCGGGCCTTGGTGGCCTTGTGGCAGGATGAGGCTGGCGGGGAGATTGGGCAGGGAGCCGGAGCGCGGCTTGACCCCAAGACGGGCCCAGTGTGCTGTGGGCTGCGGTTTGTCGGTTCCAGAGAGGGACCAATCCATCGTGGCGGGCACTGTGACTTCTTGGAGCCACGGTTGGCCGGGTGTCCAGCCGAGGGCGCGCAGCATTTTGGCACCAGAGAGCAGCGCGTCTGCGGGAGAGGTTTTGAGGCTCACATGCCCGTCGCCATCACCATCGACGCCATTTTCGAGAATGTCCCGGGGCAGCATTTGCACCATGCCGATTTCACCCGCCCATGCGCCTTTGGTTTGGACAGGATCGAAGTCACCTTTCTCGAACAATTCGAGGGCGGCGAAAACTTGTGGGCGAAACAGCTCTGGGCGGCGGCAATCATGCGAGAGGGTCAGAAGGGCGTTGAGCGTGTTGAAGTCGCCTTGAAAAGAGCCGTAATCGGTTTCGAAAGCCCAAAATGCGAGGAGAACCCCACGCGGCACGCCGTAGTCGCGTTCGGCGCGGGAGAAGATGGCCGCGTGTTGCTTGGCCAGTGCCCGGCCCTTTTGCGTGCGTGCGTCAGAGATGAGGCGTTTGGAAAAACTGGTGAAATCGAGTTGAAAGACACCTTGCTTGCGGTCTGAAGCGATGACTTTGCCATCTTGGCGCGCGTTGGCGAGAAAGCGATTGAGCGTGTCACTGCTGTGGCCCTTTTTGAGCGCTTCGGTTTTGATCCCGCGCAGGAAGGTGGGGAAGTCGCCGCCGCATTCGGCATGCGCTGGTGCTGCAAGGCCCAAGACGAGGCCAGCAGAACAAGCGAGGCGCGAGACAGATTTGACGAAGGCTGCGGGGCGAAAAACGGCGGGCATTTGGGACTCCTGATTTCGCGAGCACGCTATCAGGATGAGGGGGGAGCGCAATCTTTAGAAGAAGATTGCGATCATGACTGCCGCAAAAAGAAGGCTGGCCCAGACTTGCCAGAGGATGCGGATGGCGGCTTCGATATCGGCGGCACCAAGGGACATCCGGCCCTGAGGGTTTACATAGGGAAAGTCCTGGGACTGGCCGTGATAGGCGCGGGGGCCTGCGAGAGCCACGCCCAAGGCGCGGGCCATAGCCGCTTCGGGCCAGCCTGCGTTGGGGGATTTGTGGCGGCGTGCATCGGCGATAATGGCGGATCGCTGTGGCCAGAGCGCATGCAGCAGGGTGATCAGAGCGGCGGTGAAACGGGCCGGGGCAAGGTTGAGCAGATCATCAAGGCGCGCGGCGGCCCAACCATAGGCTTCGAAGCGGGGTGTGCGGTAGCCGACGGTGCTGTCGGCGGTATTGGTGATTTTGTAGATCAAGAGGCCGGGCAAGCCCGCAAGGAAGAACCAGAAAATGGGTGCAACAACCCCATCGGAAAGGTTTTCGGCGGCGCTTTCGATTGCGGCGCGCGCGGTGGAGGTCTCGTCGAGTTGGGCCGTGTCGCGGGAGACAATCATCGCAACGGCAGCACGGCCTTGGGGCAAGCCTTGGCGCAGGCCCATCGCCACGGCGCGGACATGGTCAACGAGGCTTTTCTGGGCAAGGAGGATGGCGGCTGCGATGATTTCAACAAGCGCGCCGAATTGGCTGAGCAGGAGGCCAAGAAGCCCGGCGCCCAGCACGAGGACAGCCTGAGCGAGGGTTCCTTTGAGGCATCTGTTGGCACCAGTGTTCAGACGTGCTTCGAGGGCGGATACGGCGCGACCCATGAGAACCGCGGGATGGGGTGCGCGATCCCAGAGCCATTTCGGTTCGCCCAAGGCCGCGTCGAGGAGCATTGCGAGGACGAGGATCATAGCGCCGCTTCCAAGGCAGACCAGCGTGCGGCGGGTGGGAGGCCCAGCCGGATCCAAGTCGAGGAATAGGGGAAGATGCGTGACCAGATCTGATGCTGCGCTAACCGGGTTTGGAAGCTGTGTGCATCTGGAACGGCATAAAGGCGAAAGAGCGTGGTGCCGCCGACGAGGCTGCTATGGGGCGCCATCAGGCGGTCAAGGCGTGCGCTGTCTTGGGCAAGGCGCGTGCGGGTGGCAGCGGCCCATGCGGGATCAGACAGCGCCCGGGTGGCGACTTCGAGGGCGGGGCCAGAAACGGGCCAAGGGCCGATCAGGGCGCTGAGAGACGCGATGGTGCTGGGATGGGCGATGGCAAAGCCAAGGCGCAGACCTGCAAGGCCCCAGAATTTGCCAAAGCTTTTCAGGACGATCACGCCGGGGCGACGGGTTTCGGCGATGCGTGTTTCCTCTGGGGTGACGTCGCAGAAGCTTTCGTCGATCACAGTGATGGAGGCTGAAAGGGCTGCTTGGAAGCGGCGGCCATCGGGGTTGTTGGGGTGGACATGGATGTGCACAGGGGCGGAGGGGGTGTCGCTGAGCAGGTTTGCTGCACTGAAGGCTGCGGCGTGTTCGTTATAGGTGGGTCCGGGAATATAGGCGGGGCCGCCGACCAAGGTGGGCATGCGGGCGATGAGGGCAGAGGCGCCGGGGGCCGCGAGGATGGCGGCCTCATCGGGGACCGACCAGAAGGCCCGGGCGGCATCGAGAAGGCGGCGCTCGGCGTTTTTGTCTGGAAGTGCGGTCCAGGCATCTGGGGCAAACCCGCCCAATGGATAGGGTTCTGGGTTGATTCCCGTGGACAGGTCTGTCCATGCGGCGCGCGGGCCGCCGAAGGTGCTGGCGGCGGCATCTATTCCGCCTCCGTGGTCAAGTTGTGACATGATTTGCCCCGTGATGTCTTTTGTCTTCAAACGATTTTTTTGTCAAAGGAGCAAGGGCTGAGGCGAAGTTTGCGGGCGCGGAGCGACATATTCAGAGGCCATTAACGATCTGTTAACGAATATGGCAGATCACCTTGGCTAAGGTCGGTTAAGGATAGAGTGCGTGCAGGGTTTGAGCGTGTTGATTGTGGAGCCGGAAGAGCCGTTGGCGCGGCTTTGGGGGAATGCGTTGACGCGATTGGGGGCTGAGGTCATGTGGGTCGCGGGTCAGTCGGCGGCGGTGGCCGCGTTAACAGATAGCGCGTCGGATGTGATCATTCTCAATCTGGAATTGACAGAGGGCTCGGCGCTGGCTGTCGCGGATTTTGCAGGCTATCGCCGCCCGACGTCGCGCGTGGTGTTTGTCTCTCGTTCGTCGTTCTTTTCGGATGGTTCAATTTTTTCCGTCGCGGCGAATGCGCGTGCCTTTTTGCCTTTGGGCACGCCGCCAGAGGATCTGGCGGCGATGGTGGCGCATTACGCCGCTTAGCGGGCCTACGCTTTCGAGAGGGACTCGCGCCCGTGGGCTGCGTGAAAGTCGAGACGCGGACCAATCGGGATGATCCGGTTCGGACTGATTGTGGTGTGCGACCAGTGATAATGGCGGATGATATGATCGAGATGGACTGTCTCGGCGACACCGGGCCATTGGTAGAGGTCGCGGGTGTAGGCCCAAAGTGCCGGGTAATCCAGGAGGCGGGCGCGGTTGCATTTGAAATGGCCATGATAGACGGCGTCGAAGCGCACCAATGTGGTGAAAAGACGCCAGTCAGACAGGGTGGGGGCGCTGCCCATCAAGAAGCGCTGGTCTGTGAGGCGGGCTTCGAGCCAGTCGAGACTATCGAACAGCGGGGTTACGGCGGCGTCATAGGCCGCTTGGGTGGTCGCAAAGCCTGACTTATAAACCCCATTGTTGATGGTGTCATAAATGCGCGCATCGACGGATACACGGGCATCGCGCAGCTCTGCCGGGTCGAAATCGGCGTCATTTCCTGTGAGCGCATTGAAGGCGCTGTTGAGCATTTGGATGATCTCAGCGCTTTCGTTGGAGACGATGGTTTGACGCTGCTTATCCCACAGAACGGGCACGGTGACCCGGCCTGATAAATGCGGGTCGGCTTTGGTGTAGAGGTCGCGCAGGAAAGGCAGGCCGTAGAGGGTGTCGCCTGTTGTGCCGGGAAAATCTTGTGCGAAGGTCCAGCCATCACTGGCCATGTCGGGGTGGACGACAGACAAAGAGATCAAGGGCGCCAGCCCTTTGAGGGCGCGTAGAATCAGGGTGCGATGCGCCCAAGGGCAGGCATGGGAGACATAGAGGTGATAGCGGCCCGACTCGGCGCGGAAATCGCCCTCGCCCGTGGGGCCGGGGCGGCCATCGGGGGTAATCCAGTTGCGAAAGCTGGTGGTGGTGCGTTCGAAAGCGCCCCCGGTTTTTGAGGTGTCATACCAGACGTCTTGCCAGATACCGTCGATCAATTGGCCCATGTGCTTCTCCTTGTTCCCTATGAAAATAGGGCTGTGGAGGGGGAAGGCACCCTGAGTGAGAGCGCAATGGATGTGTGGGAGCGCACATTGGGCCGCGTGAGGAAGCATACGGATGCGTATGCAATTCGAGGCAAATCCGTTGCATCTCAGTCACTTATTTGAAAGGCAAATTTCCTATCCCTCTGTTTACTTGCTTTTTACCTTTGGCGCGCAACATTCTTGCGTGACGGATGGAGGATCCCATGACGACTTTTTTGACCCGCGAATTGCAAGAGGGGCTTGAGGCGGCGCGTAAATTGGCGGCCAAGAAGCGCTCGCGGCTGAAAGTGGAAATGGATGGGCAGAGCTGGCCCGTGCTGCGGATGTGGCAGGGCGGGTTTGCTTTGGATGCCGATACGGCACCGCACCTTCGCGGCTTGGTCGATATCTATGACGGGGCGCGGCATATGATGCAGGCTTTGGTCGTGGCCTCGGAAGAGGAACCGGGAGAAGTCCGGTTTGAGTTCAAGCGCGCAACGCGCGCAGAAGACCGTGCGGCGATTGATTATGCGCGTGATGAAAATGCGCCCGTGGGATTGATCGGCTATTTGTGAGCCCCCCAAGGTGCACCCAATGCGCGCCTGATCGCGGCATTTTTTTATTTGTGAAGATCGACGGAAAGCAGAAGAGGGCGCGTATAAGCAAAACGCAGCATCCTTTTCTGACCGGAGGTCAATTTCTACCATGACAAAGTATTCTCGCGCTCAAGCTGTTTTGCATTGGGCTGTTTTTCTGCTGATCGTGCAGCAATTTGTATTTCACGAGGCCATTGTTGAGGCCTTCGGGGCGTTTATGAAAGGGCAGCAGTTTGCATTCTCGCCATTGATCGCGGCGCATGTGTTTGGCGGGATCTTGGTTGGGATTTTCGCCGTTGCGCGGCTTTGGCTGCGGAAGTCACGCGGTGTGCCTGAAGAATTGCCTGCGCCGGCGGCTCAGCGGTTGGTCGCGAAAATTATTCATATCGGGCTATATGTGCTTTTGATCGCAATGCCGGTTTCGGGCGCAGTCGCGTGGTTTGGTGGCGTGGGCGCAGCGGCCGGCGCGCATGAGATCATGAAGGCGATTATGCTGACCTTTGTTGGTCTGCACATTGTGGGCGCGATCTATCATCAAGTTGTGTTGAAGGATGGGATCATGGCGCGCATGTCGATGCGCGGATGATCCTTCGAGGCTGAATAGGTGCTGGCGACGGGTTTGGGTTGATCCGGATCAAGGCGCACGCATGCTTGTGGTGGAATGTTTCCGGGGAACGCGCCTCGGAAAAGGAATCGAAGCCATGATGCGCCTTGCGTCTATTCTGTACTCGTTGATTTCCACGACAGTGGCCGGGTCGCTGGTGATAGCGGCCCTGACCATGGGCTATGACACGTTACAGCCGATCTTGATTGCGGCGGCGCTTGGGTTCGTCGTGTCGATCCCGATTGCGTATTTCGTTGCCAAGGCGATTGTTGACGCGGATTAAGCGGGCGCGGTCAAAGCCGCTCAAGCCGCGAGGAAGTGGCGCACGGCGGCTTCGAATTCGGCGGGTTTCTCGGCGTGGAGCCAGTGGCCTGCGCCGGGGATTTTTGCAAACTTAGCCTTTGGAAACAGGGCTTTGATGCGCTCTCGATGCTCGGGCAGCACATAGGATGAGGTGGCGCCTGTGAGAAACAGGGTGGGGCCCGTGAAGTGACCTGTCACCTCGGGAAAGGACAAGATCGCTTGCATCTCTTGGGCAAGCGTGTCGAGGTTGAGCTTCCAGCGTTTGGCCTTGAGATCGAGAGATTGGGTGAAGAACGACGGCAGGATTGGGTCGTCGATCACAGCGCGCAAAGCGGCTTCGGCTTGGGAGCGGCGCTCTAGGTTAGAGAGGTCGATGCCGCGCATAGCGTCGATATACATCATTTGGGTGTGCGAATAGGTCACGGGCGCGATGTCTGCGACGATCAATTTGCGGATAAGATCAGGGCGGGTGAGGGTTGCCATCATTGAGGCTTTGCCGCCCATGGAATGGCCCAAAAGGTCGATTGGGGTGCCTAGGCTTTCGGCCAGTTCGACCAGATCGGCACCTAAATCGGTGTAGTGATGTGTGCTGCTCCACGGGCTGTCGCCGTGGTTTCGCATGTCGACGGCGATGACGCGGCGGTCTGCTGCCAGTTTGCGCGCGATAGCGCCCCAGTTTTTGCCAGAGCCATAAAGGCCATGTGCAATCACAAGCGGGGGGGCGGAAGCGGGGCCGGGGTGGTCGTAAAAATGCAGCATGCTCATTCGGATAATGCGAGGTGCGATGAAACGCCAGCGATTGAGTGCGCTTGCGGCGAGAGATATGAAGGGGGCTCGGAGGACTGTGTAGCCATGACGGAAGTGACGGAAATCGACGGGAAAGCGTTACGACTCGAAGAGATGTTGGCGGAGAAGCTTGGGCTTGCCAAGGGGCCGTTGCATATCCGGGCGCGTCGGGCTGGGCGGCGCTTGCCTGCGGGGGTGCGGGCAGGCATCACGCGGATCGCGGCGGCACAGGAAATGGTGCGTCATCCAAAATTGGTGGCCAGGGTTGATCTGGCGGGACTGGAAAAGGACTATCGCGCGGCGATGACATTCTTGGCCGCGATTGACCCCGCGGATCGGCGCAAGGGGTTTTGGCTTGGGCTAGCGGGGGGGCTGGTGTTCAACCTATTGGCCTTTGGGGCGCTTGTGCTGATTATCCTGCGTTTGCGCGGCTTCGTCTGAGGGGTGCCAAGGGTGCGGGCGCAAGGCATGGCGGGCCACAAGTGTCACTGTGGCGAAGGCCACGAACAGCAAAAGATACCAAGACCCGAGTTTGCCGAGGCTGACCAATTGCAGGGCTGATTGGCCCGAATACCGCCATGTGCCTGTGAGCGTGCCGATGTTTTCCGCGATCCAAAGCAGCAGGGAGGCCCCCAGTGCGACAAGCGGAACGGGCACCCAAAGCCACTGATCTATCAGGCGAAACCAGAGTTTGGTGCGGCCAAAAAGCAGTAAGGTTGCCGCGAAAAGCACAAGGCGCGCATCGGGCAGGTAGTGGTGTGACCAGAAGTTGACATAGATCGCCACGGCAAGGGTCGCGATTGCCCAATAGGGCGGCGCGGGCGCGAGGCGGATTTCAAAAAGGCGCAGTGCTCGGGCGATGGTGCTGCCGACCGAGGCATACATGAACCCTGTGAAGAGAGGGACGCCGAAGAGTTTGAGCAGGCCCGGTTCGGGGTAGGCCCATGAGCCTGCGGAGACTTTGAACCATTCCATCATGCTGCCCGTGAGGTGGAAGATCAGGATGACACGGGCTTCTTCCAGCGTTTCGAGTTTGGTTGCGATAAACAGGGCTTGGAGCCCGAGCGCGATGATCACGAGGGCATCGTAGCGATGCAGCGGCCAATCGGCTTGCCAGACGGCGCGTGTGATCAAGATTGCGGCGAGAAAGGAAATCGCGAAGAGGCAGGACGCGGCGAGGCGCACGAGAAGCGAGAGCGCGCAGGCCAGCCATTTCGGCAGGTTGGCAAGGCTCCAGAGTTCTAGCGGGTGCGGGGACATGGCGCGACATTGGCTAAGGTTTTGCGGAAAAGCAAACAGGCACCGCTGGGGTGCCTGTTTGGGTTTTGTGGAGGCTCTGGACGTTGGGCCCAAACCCCGATTTTGGGATCAAAGGTCCGGGTAGATCGGGAAGCGCAGGCAGAGGGCTTCGACTTCTGCCTTTACCTTGGCTTCGACATCGGCGTTGCCATCAGGGCCATTGGCGGCAAGGCCATCGACGACTTCGACGATCCAGCGGCCAATTTGACGGAATTCAGCTTCGCCAAAGCCGCGCGTCGTCCCGGCAGGTGTGCCCAAGCGGACGCCAGAGGTGACGGTGGGCTTTTCCGGGTCGAAGGGAATGCCGTTCTTGTTGCAGGTGATATGGGCGCGGCCCATGGCCTTTTCAGTGTCATGGCCCTTGACGCCTTTGGGACGCAAGTCGACCAGCATCAAGTGGCTGTCGGTGCCGCCGGTGACGATGTCGAGGCCGCCCTTCATCAACTCATCTGCCAGCGCCTGAGCATTTTTGATGACTTTGGCTTGGTAGTCTTTGAACTCGGGGCGCAGGGCCTCGCCAAAGGCAACGGCCTTGGCCGCGATCACATGCATCAAGGGGCCCCCTTGGATGCCGGGGAAGATGGCCGAATTGATTTTCTTGGCGATCGCCTCGTCATTGGTGAGGATCATGCCGCCGCGTGGGCCGCGCAGCGTTTTGTGGGTGGTGGTCGTAGCGACATGGGCATGCGGGAATGGCGAGGGGTAGAGGCCCGCCGCAATGAGGCCTGCAAAGTGGGCCACGTCGGCCAGAAGGAGCGCGCCGACACTATCAGCGATTTCGCGCATTTTCTTGAAGTCGATGATACGCGGGATGGCTGAACCACCGGCAATGATCATCTTTGGCTTATGCTCTGCGGTCAGTGCAGCGATTTGATCGTAGTCGATCAGGCTGTCTTGTTGGCGAACGCCATATTGGATGGCATTGAACCATTTGCCGGATTGGTTGGGTTTGGCGCCATGGGTCAGGTGGCCGCCTGCATCGAGGCTCATGCCGAGGATGGTATCGCCGGGCTGCAAGAGCGCGGTGTAGACGCCTTGGTTGGCTTGGCTGCCGGAGTTGGGTTGGACGTTGGCGAAAGAGCATCCGAAGAGTTGGCAGGCCCGCTCGATGGCAAGCGTTTCCGCCACATCGACGAATTGGCATCCGCCGTAATAGCGCTTTCCGGCGTAGCCTTCGGCATATTTATTGGTCATCACCGACCCCTGCGCTTCCATAACGGCAGCGGAGACGATGTTTTCGGAAGCGATCAATTCGATCTCGTGGCGCTGGCGACCAAGCTCGTTGGTGATTGAGCCCCAGAGTTCGGGGTCACGGGTCGCGAGTTTTTCGTTGAAAAAGCCTTTGTCGGACATGGGGTGCACTCCCTTGGAAACTGAGTTGGCGTTGTCCTATGCTATCACTTGCCGAGGGGGAAGAGCCCAAAGCGACGCAAGGGCCTTGAATGGCGGCAGGGGTGGCATCGGGCGCGCCGATGTGCTTCCATCTTGAAAACCGGACGCCTTTCGGAAACCTTGGAGCCGCATATGAAAATCGCCTTCACAGCGAGTGACGCACCTGTCGCGCAGACCGCGCGCGCGGTTTTGGCGACGCGCTATGGGGCTGTTGACGAGGGGGCGGCGGATGTCATCGTGGCCTTGGGCGGTGACGGCTTTATGTTGCACACCTTGCATCGCACCCAATCGCTGGATGTTCCGGTTTATGGAATGAACCGCGGCACGGTGGGTTTCTTGATGAATGGCTACTCGGAGAGCGATCTGGTGGCGCGGCTCAAGGCGGCGGAGGAGGCGGTGCTCAATCCATTGTCGATGCGGGCCGAGACGGTGTCGGGGGAGGTGCATGAAGCTTTGGCGATCAATGAGGTTTCGCTGCTGCGCCAAGGGCCGCAAGCGGCGAAGCTGAAAATTTGGGTGGATGGGCGGCTGCGGCTGGAGGAGTTGGTGTGTGATGGCGCATTGGTTGCCACCCCTGCCGGATCGACGGCCTATAACTACTCGGCGCATGGGCCGATTTTGCCGATTGGATCCGAGGTATTGGCCTTGACGGCCATTGCGCCTTTTCGACCGCGCCGTTGGCGTGGGGCCTTGTTGGCGGCGGGCGCGAAGGTGCGGTTTGAGGTGTCTGACCCCAATAAGCGCCCGGTGATGGCCGATGCGGATAGCCGCTCGGTGCGTGATGTGGTGCGAGTGGATATCGCATCAGAGCCCGGTATACGTCACCGTATCCTTTTTGATCCCGGTCACGGGCTGGATGAGCGCCTGATCCAAGAGCAATTTGCCTGATGGCGGCGTTCTGAGAGCGGCGTTTTGCGCGCGGCTTATTGCGGGCGGCCGTAATAGAGGCCGACCACATGTTCGGCTTCTGCGAAGAACAACCAGCGTGACGCAAAGATGCCCGCAATATGGGAAAGCACGGCGATGAGTGCTGCCATGTGGCCCATGGGCAAAATCAGCAATGCGAGTGGCAGGCCGTAGCCCAAGGCAAGGGCCAAGACACGCAGGCGGCGCGCGTGGCGACGCCCGACCCGGAAGACCATTTCCTGCATCAGATAATTGGTGCCGGTATGAGGCGGCTCGAAGGCGCGCACGGTGCCGGGGGTTAATCGGGTGGCCGTGGCAAGCGTGGTGTCGGATTGGCGGAAGGCGCGGTCGCCCTGCATCCACCAGATCAGTTGCAGGGCCGCGGCAGCGGCAAGAAGCGGGGCTGCCGCGGTGGTTTGGGCCGCGAGCAAGGCGCCGCCCCCGAGTGCGAGCGCCATGAAAAGCGCAGGTGTGGCCCAGCTATGCCAGCGCGGCACGGTTTTGAGTTGGGCGTAGATCATTGAGGTGGTGAAAACGGTGGCGAGCGAGAGCGCGGCCCCTGCGAGGCCGAGGGCTTGCACTGGAGTTCCGTTGAGGACACTCAGCGCATGCAGGCCCATGAGCGTAAGTGCGCTGGCCGCGGCCCAAGCTTCGCGCGACAGCCAGCTTGAGCGCCATTGGGTGAAGGCGCGCAGCGCGCGTTCGGGATGACCCAAGTGGAAGGTGGAGAACAAAAGACCAGCACTGGCCAGCAGCAGGCCGATGGCGTGAAAGGTGAAGCCGACCCAGCCGGAAAAATCGGCCAGTCCCGAGCCAAGCCATGCGAGCAGGCCGAAGCCAAGCCCTGAGAGGGTGGTAAAGGCAATGATGGATTTGGCGGGATGCATCAGCGCTCTCCTCCGGGCAGTTTTGACAGCGTGCGATCGAGCCAGCCGAGAAAGCCCGTGGGTGTGTCGGCAATCGGCGCAAGGAAGGGCGAGAGGACGTCGATATCGCTGTCCAATTGATCGCGGGGTCGAGGGGGGAGATATTTATTGGTAGGTTTGGTGCCTTGTTCGGGCATGAGATCGACACCGCCACGTTCTGCGGTCAGGCGGGAGACGTTCGAGTCTGGGTCTGCAAAGTCGCCAAAATGGCGCGCCCCCGCGGGGCAGGTGCGGACACAGGCCGGGGTGCGATCTTCTTCGGGGAGGTTTTCGTTATAGATACGATCAACGCAGAGGGTGCATTTCTTCATCACCTTCTCGACTGGATCCATTTCCCGTGCGCCATAGGGGCAGGCCCAAGCACAGAGTCCGCACCCGATGCAGGCATCTTCGTTGACCAGCACGATTCCGTCTTCGACCCGTTTGTAGCTGGCGCCTGTGGGGCAGACGGTTACGCAAGGGGCGTCTTCGCAATGCAGGCAGGATTTGGGGAAGTGGACAAGGCGTGGCGCAGCTTCGGGCGTGGTGACCTCGTAGCTGTGCACGCGGTTGAGGAAGGTGCCAAGGGGATTGCCGCCATAAGCATCGGTATCGGACAAGGGCGCGCCGTAATTCTCGGTGTTCCAGCCTTTGCACGAGACCACGCAGGCGTGACAGCCGACGCAGGTGTCGAGGTCGATTACTAGGCCGAGTTTACGCTCGGTATTTGCGGGAAGCTGGGTCATTTCCGCACCTGCCATGAGAGAGTTTTAGGGCCTTTGCCAACAGGTGATTTCTGTGGCGGATGATTGGGCTGGCTTTCTGGAGGTGCCACAGCGCGCGCGATTTTAACGCGCAGGTCGAACCATGCCGCTTGGCCAGTGACGGGGTCGGAATTGGACCAGCGCAGACCGTCGCCTTTGGGGGGCAGAAGCTCATGAATGAGATGGTTGAGAAGGAAGCCTTTGGTTGCTTCGGGCGCATCTTCTGAAAGGGCCCATGCGCCTTTGCGTTTGCCGATGGCGTTCCATGTCCAGACAGTATGCGGGTTTAGCGCGGCCATATGAACGACGGGCACGGTGATAGTGCCATGCGGCGAGGTTACTTCGGCCCAATCGCCGTCTTGAAAGCTATGCTCCTGCCAGATTGCTGTTGGCACGAAGAGCGGATTGTGACCGTGGATTTGACGCAGCCACGCGTTTTGGGTGCCCCATGAGTGATACATGGCCATCGGGCGCTGGGTGAGGGCGTGGATGGGGTATTCTGCGGGGTCGATGGCATCATCAAGGAAGGGCGCATACCAGAGCGGCAGCGGATCAAGGGTGTGGTGGATTTGTGCGCGCAGATGTTCGGGCGGCTGTGCCGGGCCTTTGCCTTCGGCTGCTAATTGGAAGCGGCGGAGCGGTTCGACCCAAAGCTGGATAAGGTAGGGGTCGGGTTTGTCATAAAGGCCCAGTTTCACGGCCCAGTCCTGATAGGCGCGGTTCCATGGTTTGAAATACGCCGCTTCATCCGGGATATGGGAGACGTGGAAACCACCTGCGCGGATATATTCGTCGATCTGGGCGGCATTGGGAGCGCCACGCCCGTGCTGCACGCCTTTTTCGCCCATGCGGAAGCCATGTAGTGGGCCGATGCCGGGTTTGCGCTCGTGATTGATGATATAATCGGCGTAATCTGCGAATTTAGGGCTGCCATCTTGGTTGACCATGGCCGGAAGGCCGAGGCGCGCACCAAGGTCGAGGAGCACGGATTGAAAGCCGCGCACGTCACGATCTGGTTGGATTACCGGGTAACGGATGGCGTCTGCGGCCCCGCCCGGTTCGGAGATCGGGCGATCAAGCAGGGAGATACAGTCGTGACGTTCGAGATAGGTGGTGTCCGGGAGGATGAGGTCGGCATATGCGACCATCTCGGAGCTATAGGCATCGGAATAGATGATCCGCGGGATCACATAATCGCCGTTCTCATCGGTATCCGAGAGCATCTGCATGACGCCGGACGTGTTCATCGACGAGTTCCAAGACATGTTTGCCATGTAGAGGAAAAGCGTGTCGATTTTGTAGGGGTCGCCCGCGTGAGCATTGGAGATGACCATATGCATCAGGCCATGCGCTGAGAGCGGATTTTCCCATGTGAAGGCTTTGTCGATGCGCGCCGGTTTGCCGTCGGCGGTCAGGCAGAGATCGGCGGGGCCTTGGGGATAGCCCAGATGCGGGCCATCAAGGGGCTTGCCGGGGGTGACTTTGCAATGCGGTTTCGGGTGGCTGGTGGCGGGCTTTGGATAGGGCGGCTTGAACCGCATGGAGCCGGGGGTTTCGACCGCGCCGATCAGCGATTGCAACAGATGAATTGCGCGAGCGGTCTGGAAGCCGTTGGAATGGGCAGAGACGCCGCGCATGGCATGCATCGCGACAGGGCGGCCTGTCATGGTCTTGTGGGTCACGCCACGGAAATCGGTCCATTCGCGGTCGAGTGTCACGGCTTCTTCAAAAGCGGTGCGGGCGATTTCGGCGGCAAGGGCGCGGATCCGTGCGGCGGAGATGCCTGTGCGGTCTGCCACGGCCTCGGGCGCATAATCGTCGGAGAGATACCGTTCAACAAGTGCGTGAAAGACCGGGCGGTGGGTGACGCCTGCGGTGCGATGCGTTGCGGATAAGTCTGGTTCGACGCCCTCTCCATCCCATGGTGCGGGCTTGCCTGTGCGGCGGTCGATCACGAGGGGGCGGCCTTCTGGATCGCGCAAGAAGAGCCCGTGATTGGCGGAGGCAGGATCAGAGTCGAGAAGCACCGGGGCATTGGTAAAGCGGGCAAGGAAATCGAGATCGATTTTGCCTGCTTTCAGCAGGAGGTGGACAAGTGACAGCACGAGAAGCCCGTCGCTGCCCGGAGTGATGGAGAACCAATCGTCCGCGATGGCGTTATAGCCCGTGCGAACAGGATTGACGCCGACGATGCGCGCGCCACGCTCTTTCAGCTTGCCAAGTCCCATCTTGATTGGGTTGGAGTCGTGGTCTTCGGCGACGCCGAAGAGGAGGAAGAGGCGGGCATGTTCCCAGTCGGGCGAGCCGAACTCCCAAAACGCGCCGCCCATGGTGTAAATGCCCGCAGCGGCCATGTTCACCGAGCAAAAACCGCCATGCGCTGCGAAATTCGGGGTGCCAAAGTTTTGCGCCCACCAGCCTGTAAAGCTTTGCGATTGATCGCGGCCTGTAAAGAAAGCCAGTTTTTCGGGTGCGGTTTCACGCAGGGGTTTGAGCCAAGACGTGGCGAGGCCAAGCGCCTCCTCCCATGAGATTTCCTTGAATTCGCCGGACCCGCGAGGCCCGACGCGCAAAAGCGGCGCGCGCAGGCGGGAGGGCGCATTGACCTGCATGATCCCTGCGGAGCCTTTGGCACAAAGCACGCCCTTGTTGATTGGGTGGTCTCGGTTGCCCTCGATATAGGCGACGCGCCCCTCTTTCATGTGCACGTTGATGCCGCAGCGGCAAGCGCACATGTAGCACGTGGTTTTCTTGATCTCATCGGAGACCTTGGGAGAGGTGTTCAGCTTTGGCTGGGTCATAACTCGGGTCCTCTGCCTTATCCTGCTGTATTTATGAGTGCGCGCACCAGCCCGAACGCCGCAAGAGCGATCAGAAGCGACAAGCTGAAGGGCCGATAGTGTTTTTCAAATTCGGGGCGGAAAAAGGCGCGCCCGACAAGCACGCCTGCGACCATGGGAATGGCCAGTGCCGCGGCGCGAAGCGCGCTTATGGAGGTCAGAATACCAAAGGCGGCTTGCCACAAAAACGTTAGCGCTCCGCCGATGAAAATCACCAAAATGAGGGAGGCCCGCACGGTGGCAGGGGGCATTTGGCGCGCGAGTGTATAGAGCGCGATGACCATGCCCCCGATCGATGCGATGCCTGTGACAAAGCCGGAAAGGACACCTGTTGCCACGGTGGCGGCAGGGTGAGGGGAGATGGGCAGACGCAGACGCAAGAGCTGGGCAAGAGCAAGGCAAAGGATCAGGCTCTGCACAAAAAGGCGCGACGTGTTGGGGTCAAGTATGGTGGTCAGGGCAAGGCCCAAAGGCGTGCCGACAAGAGCACCCGATTGTAATTGCAGGACCATGGCCCTGTCGGCTTGCGCGAAACCGCCGCGCACCAAAAGTGCGGAGGCGAGAAGTTCCAGCAGCACGCAGACAGGTAGCAATTCGATCGGCGGCAAAATCAGCGTCAGCGTCGCCATGATCAGAGCTGAGAGCGCAAAGCCAGTAAAGCCACGCACGGCGCCGGCCACAAATGTGGCTGTGATGGCGAAGGCAAGCTCGCCCGTGGTGAGATCGAGTGCCGTCATCGATTGGCAAGCGGTATGAACGGGCGCATCTCGGGGCCGTTGTAGAGGGTCAGTGGGCGCAGAAGGATGTTGGAGCGCTTTTGCTCGATGCACTGGATGGCCCAACCGGGCATGCGGCCAATGGCAAAGATCGGCACGTAGAGGTCCATCGGGATGCCGTGCAATTGGTAGATCACGCCAGAATAGAAATCGACGTTCACGTTGAGGCCATGACGCGCATATGGCTTCATCGCTTCGACCACCCCTTGCAGGATTTCATACCATTCGGGCGCGCCCATTTCTTCGCCAAGTTTGCGAACACCTTCGCGCATGTGGCGCGCGCGCGGGTCTTCGGCGCGGTAGACGCGGTGACCAAAGCCGGTGACGGGCTCTTTGGCCGCTCGTTTGGCTTTTACATAGGCGGCGGCATTGTCTGGACTGCCGATTTCAGTGACCATTTTCATGACATCCTCGGCTGCGCCGCCATGAGCGGGGCCTGCGAGGGTGGAGAGTGCTGTTACGATGGCGCCATGGAGATTGGCCTCGGTGCCGACGGTGACGCGGGCGGCAAAGGAGGAGGCGTTGGACCCATGTTCGGCGTGCAAAATAAAATCGACATCTGCGAGCCGGGCGGCATCATGGGAGGGCTTTTCCCCTTTGAGCATCCAAAGCCAATTGGCAGCATGGCTGAGGGTGAGATCAGGAGCGGTGGGCCTGCGGCCTTGGCGGAGTGCGTGATGGGCTGCAATGATCATCGGCACCTGTGCGGTGAGACGGATCGCATTCGTCATGAAGCCATCGAGGCTGGCATCTTGGGACTGTGGCTCAAGCGTGGCCAGGGCCGAAACAGCAGTGCGAAGCGCGTCCATCGGGTGGCCGTCTTTGCAAGCGGTTAGGATATCGAGGATCGCGGGCGGCAAGCTGCGTGCCGCTTTCAGGGCGGCATCGAATGTGGCGAGTTCAGAGGCGGAGGGCAGTTCGCCATTGAGCAGAAGGTAGCAGACTTCTTCAAAGGTGGACTGGGTGGCAAGATCGTGGATGGAATAGCCACGATAGCTCAATTCCCCTTTGGACCCGTCGATATGGCTGATGGCAGAACGGTCGAAGTATACTCCGATGAGTCCACGGTTGATCTTGACGTCGTCGCTCATGCCTGTCTCCTTTCGGGTAAGATGGAGGTACTCATGTCAGTTTTGGAACGTGCATATGCAGCTGCGAAAGCGCGGCGCGCGCGGGTGGTTTTCCCCGAAGCCGAGGAGGCGCGGGTGGCGGAGGCCATGGCGCGTTTGGCTGCGGAGGGATTGGCGGAACCTGTGCCCTTGGCCCAAGTGAGTGAGGCACATGTCGCGGCGCTTGTGGCGGCGCGCGGGCTTAAAGAGGGGATTGCCCGGCGGATGCTTGAGCGGCCACTTTTCCGGGCGGCGGCAATGGTGGCCGCGGGCGAGGCAGAGGCCATGGTTGCGGGTGCTGACAGCCCCACGAAGAAAGTGATTGAAGCGGCGTCCATCGGTATCGGTTTGGCCGAAGGAGTGGTGGTGCCCTCATCATTTTTCTTGATGCTGTTTCCAGATGGGCGCGAGATGATTTTTGCCGATTGTGCCGTGAATGTCGCCCCGGATGCCGCTGAATTGGCTGCGATTGCAACGGCTTCTGCGGCCTCGGCTTTGGCCCTTTTGGGGGCGTCGAGGGTGGCGATGTTGTCTTTCTCTACGGGCACCAGCGGTGCGGGTGACAGCGTAGAACGGGTGCGCGCTGCGGCGGAGGCTGCGGGGTTCACCGGGCCTGTGCAGGCGGATGCCGCGATTAATCCACGGATCGCCGCAAAGAAGGGCATGGGGGCAGGTGACGCAAATGTGCTGATTTTCCCGACGCTTGATGCGGGTAATATCGCGTATAAGCTGGCGCAGGAATTGGCGGGAGCACAGGCCGTGGGGCCGTTTTTGCAGGGCTTTCGACGGCCTGTGTGCGATTTGAGCCGCGGGGCCACAGTGGAGGATATTGTGGCCGCGACAGCGGTGACTGTCGCGATGGGGCGATAAGGCATCACGCAGCCTCCCCGAGGAGGGAGAGCGCGTCGGCTGCGATCATGCGTTCTTCTTCGGCGGGGACGACCCATACAGCGACTTTAGAAGTGGCGGCATGGAGGCGGGCGATACGGGCGTGGTTTGCGTCAGGGTTCATTCGCACGCCCAGCCATTCGAGACCGCGCAGGATACGGGCGCGCACGCCGATGGCGTTTTCGCCAATGCCACCAGTGAATGCGATGGCGTCAAGGCCTTCCATGGCTGCGATGAGTGAGCCCGCGTGGCGCAGGGTCCAGTAGCAAAAATGCTCGACCGCGAAGGCGCTGTCGGCAGAGGGGTCGAGCATGAGGTTTCGCATGTCTGACTTGCCGCCGGAGAGGCCCAAGAGGCCACTTTCGTGATTGAGGATGGCTTTGGTGCGATGCAGGCCGTTTTCTTCGACAAGGCGAAGCACGGCGTTGGCGTCGATGCCACCAGAGCGGGTGCCCATGGTCAGGCCGTCTAGGGGGGAATAGCCCATCGTGGTTGCGATCGAGGCGCCATTCAGGATGGCGCAGATCGATGCGCCATTGCCCAGATGGAAGGCGAGCAGACGCGAGGGGAGCGGAGCTTGGGAGACTTCGGGCAGGCGGCGCACCAGCGAGGCATAGCTCAGGCCGTGAAAGCCGTAGCGCCGGATGCCTTTGGTCTCTTCCATACGCGGGATTGCATAGCGCGTGGCGACATCAGGATTTGTCGCGTGAAAGGAGGTGTCAAAGCTGGCGAATTGCGGCAGCTCGGGAGCGAGGCCCGCCAGCGTGTCTATAGCGGCGAGGTTATGGGGATTGTGCAGGGGAGCAAGCGGCGAGCAGGCTGCGATTTCGGCCCGGACTTCGGGGGAAATTCGCACAGGCCGGGTGAGTTTGCGCCCGCCATGCACCACTCGGTGCCCGGCGGCGGTGAGGGTTTCCGGGCTTAGGCCAAGGTCGCGCAGCGCGGACAGAATCGCATTGAGCGCGGCGCGGTGATCGATGAACGGGCCTTGGCGAATCTCGGAGCCGACTTTGAGGCGCGAGGCTCCGCCGATACCTTCGGCCAGACCGGAAATCACCTCGGTCAATTCCTCGTCAAAGATCGCGAATTTGATCGAGGACGACCCGGCATTGAGCACGAGGAGGCGCTGTGTGCCGGGCCGTGTCACGTGATCAGACCTTCTGCTCGACCATATCGGCCGCGCTGATCCCTGCGACGGCGACGGGCTTTTTCATTGCGTCGCGGCGGAAGGGTTCGCCCAGTTCTTGGTTGATCAGGGCTTCGATCAGAGTGGTCTTGCCATGTTTCATCTGATCTTCGACCGCTTTGTGAAGCGCATCGCGCAACTCATCCATGGTCTTGGCTTGTACGCCTTGCAAACCGCAGGCGCGCGCGATGCCCGCGTAAGAGACGCTGGTATCCAGTTCGGTGCCGACGAAATTGTCATCGAACCACAGGGTGGAGTTGCGTTTTTCGGCGCCCCACTGGTAGTTGCGGAACACGACCATGGTGATCGCAGGCCATTCCGGGCGACCGATTGCGGTCAATTCTGTTACCGCGATACCGAAGGCGCCATCGCCTGCGAAGCCCACAACGGGCACGTCAGGGCAGCCGATTTTGGCCCCAATGATAGAGGGCAGGCCGTAGCCACAGGGGCCAAAGAGGCCCGGAGCAAGGTATTTGCGGCCATCTTCAAAGGTCGGGTAGGCATTACCGATGGCGCAGTTGTTACCGATGTCAGACGAGATAATCGCCTCTTTTGGCAAGGCCGACTGGATCGCGCGCCATGCCATGCGGGGGCTCATCCAATCAGGTTTGGCGGAACGGGCACGTTCGTTCCAAGAGGTGCCGGGATCGTCTTCTTCGTGATCCATGCCGGAAAGCTGCTGGGCCCAAGCAGATTTGGTTTGGGCAATCATCGCCTTGCGGCCTGCGCGATCTGCATCGCCTGCGGTGTCGGCGAGGCGCTCAAGGATGCCTTCTGCGACTTTCTTGGCGTCGCCGACGATGCCGACGGCAACTTTCTTGGTCAGGCCGATGCGGTCAGGGTTGATGTCGACCTGAATGATTTTCGCGTCTTTCGGCCAGTAGTCGATGCCATAGCCCGGCAGAGTGGAGAAGGGGTTGAGGCGGGTGCCAAGACAAAGAACGACGTCGGCCTTGGAGATTAGCTCCATGCCAGCTTTGGACCCGTTATAGCCCAAGGGCCCCGCAAAGAGCGGATGCGAACCGGGGAAGGCGTCGTTGTGCTGGTAGCCCACGCAGACGGGGGCATCGAGGCGCTCGGCCAGTTGCATAGACGCCGGGATGGCCCCACCGATGACCACGCCTGCGCCGTTCAGGATGACCGGGAATTTTGCAGAGGACAGCAGGTCGGCTGCGCGTTGCACGGCGTCATCACCGCCCGAGGGACGCTCGAATTCAACAATTGCGGGCATTTCGATGTCGATGATTTGGGTGAAGTAGTCGCGCGGGAAGTTGATCTGAGCCGGGGCCGACTGACGTTTGGCCTGCAAGATCACGCGGTTCAGCACTTCGGCGACGCGGGAGGGGTCGCGGACTTCTTCTTGGTAACAGACCATATCCTTGAAAAGGGCCATCTGCTCGACTTCTTGAAAGCCGCCCTGGCCGATGGTCTTGTTCGCGGCTTGGGGTGTGACGAGGAGGAGGGGCGTGTGGTTCCAATAGGCGGTTTTGACTGCGGTCACGAAATTGGTGATGCCGGGGCCATTTTGCGCGATCATCATCGACATCTTGCCGGAGGCGCGGGTGTAGCCATCCGCCATCATCCCGCCGGAGCCTTCATGGGCGCAGTCCCAGAAATTGATCCCTGCCCGAGGAAAGAGATCGGAGATCGGCATGAAGGCCGAACCAATAATGCCAAAAGCATGCTGGATGCCATGGCGCTGCAGAACTTTCACGAAGGCTTCTTCGGTGGTCATCTTCATGGCGGGTCTCCTCGTGAGAACGATCTGGGAAAAGTGCTAAGGCCCCGGAAGAGCCGGGGTGCATCGGGGTGGAGACTAGGCGGCGACGGGCCTAGGCGTTAGGGCCAGAGAGGGGGGGCGGATAAGGCCAGACGGTGCGGCCTTACGCCCGCGTCGCGATGGCGCGCGCGATGCGGGCAATCCCCTCGGGAATGCGCTCGGAGGGAATGGAGGAGTAAGCGAGGCGAAAGTGATCAGCGCCTTGGGTCGGGTCGGCAAAAAAGGACTGGCCGGGTTCGATGAGCACGCCTTCTTCGCGCAGTCGCTGGGCTAGGTCGTGACTGTTTTGGCCGGGCGCATGCATCCAAAAGGAAGAACCACCGTGCGCCCCGCGTCCGGCAACCTGTAAGCAATGGGCGTGAATGGCTTTTTCCATGATTTTCCGCCGCTCGGCCAAGACGCGGCTCATTTTGCGAATCTGTGCGTCATAGTGACCGAGAGACAGGAAATAGGCGGCAGTGCGCTGGATCAGACCCGGCGGATGGCGGAGCACCGACGCGCGCAAGGCGCGTGCTTCGCGAATGAAAGCTTCATTGCCGACGATGTAGCCCAATCGCAATCCCGGGAAGAGCGATTTGGAAAACGAACCGACATAGACCACGCGTCCATCTTGATCGAGGCTTTTCAATGCGGGGGACGGGGCGCCGAGGAAAGACATTTCAAATTCGTAATCATCTTCGACAATCAGTGCATCCAGAGCGCGGGCACGCGCCAGCAAAGCTTGGCGGCGCGCCAGCGGCATGGTGGCAGTGGTCGGGCATTGATGCGACGGGGTCGTGAAAATGACGTTGGTATCGTCCGGGATCGCGTCAGGTGGCAGGCCATCGATGTCGACGGGAACTGGCGCAACATGGCAGCGTGACTGGTTTAGAATGTCGCGCAACGCATGATAGCACGGATCTTCAATCGCGGCGACGCGCCGTTGCGTGAGGAGAACCTGTGCGGTGAGCCAGAGTGCATTTTGTGCGCCAAGGGTCAGAAGAACCTCGGAGGGTCGGGCAAGGATACCACGGCGGGGCAGCGTTTGGCGCAGCAGAAATTCGATGAGAAGGGGGTCGTCCTCGTCGTAGTAATCCGAGGTGAGAGCAGAGAAGTCTTTTGCGCCAAGAGCTTGTAGGGCGCAAAGCCGCCAGTTGGCGTGATCGAACAAGCTGGGGTCTGCTTGGCCATAGACAAAGGAATATCGGTAGCGCGCCCAGTCCTGCGGCTTTTTGGGTGTCACACCTCCGGTGAAGCGTTGGCCAATTGCACGGGTCCAGTCGACGCCATCGGTGCGAGGCAGGGCTGTCGGTTGAGGCACGGGTTCAGGCGCGTTTTCGGAGACGTAATAGCCCGAGCGCCCTTTGGCGGAGAGGTAATCATTGGCCAAGAGTTCAGTATAGGCCAAGGTCACCGTGATACGGCTGACACCCAAGTGCTGTGCCAATGCACGGGTGGACGGCAATTTCTCACCTGACCGAAAGCGCCCCGCCAAAATGCCTTGCGCGATCATTTGCTGGATACGCGCCTGAAGCGTGCCCTGCGTGTTTGGGTCCAGAAAGAAGGTGTCGATTGCTATGGCCATGGCTTAGGCTATCTGGACTTAAGGCTGCTTTCAACTGGTCCGATCGGATGGGCTTGTGTCTGAGCGGTGGCTTGGCGATGGTTGGTATCAGCAAAGGGAGGCTTTGATGATCGCAGTGATTTTTGAGGTGGAGACGGAAGACGGAATGATGCAGCCCTATCTCGAGATGGCGGCGAAAATGCGGGCCTTGGTGGAAACAGTGCCGGGGTTTATTTCTGTGGAGCGGTTTGAGAGCCTGTCCAACCCGGGCAAGTTGCTGTCGTTGTCTTATTGGGAGGATGAGACCGCTCTGGAACACTGGCGACATATGTCTGAACATCGCGCAGCCCAGACAGCAGGTCGCAACAAAATGTTCCGGGGATATCGGCTCAAAGTGGTTTCAGTGATGCGCGATTACGGCAAGGATGATCGCAACGAGGCACCCTTGGATAGTCGCGCCTTGCATGGTTAGACGGAAATCGGAAAGCCTGTGTAACCGCGAAAACGCGCCAAGGGCAGGCGTTTGCGGGGGCCTGTCTGCTCCAGTTTAGGAAAGCGCTGCACAAATTTGCCAATCGCAATGCGGCCCTCTACCCGCGCCAGAGTTGCCCCGAGACAGACATGAATGCCTGTGATGAAGGCGATCTGGCGGTTTGGTTTGCGGGTGATATCGAAGCGATCCGGTTCAGGAAACTGATCGGGATCTCGGTTTGCCGCGCCAATCGATGTGTGAATATAGGTGCCTTTGGGCAAGACCACATCGCCCAGATCGATGTCCTCACCTGCCAGCCGATTGCCGATTTGCAAGGGGCTTTCAAATCGCAGGAACTCTTCGACAGCAGAGGTGATCAGACTGGGATCAGCCAAAAGCCTGCGATGTTCATCCGGGTGATCCAGTAACAGACCCACCGAATTCCCGACCATCGACGTCGTGGTTTCGTGCCCTGCATTCAATAGGAAGATGCAATTTTGGATCAGCTCTTCTTGGGTCAAACGCCGCCCGTCATGTTCACCAAAAATGAGAGACTCCAGCACCTCTCCTTGGGTGGCGCCATCCGGATTGGCGCGACGGTGGTTGATCAAGTCGTTGAGGATTTCTGAAAATTCAATGACAGCCTGATTGCCCGCATCGAGCCGCGCCTGCGGCACGACCGGGTCAAGCGCGCCAAGGATCGCAAGAGAATAATCCCGCAACCGGGCTCGATATGTTTCTGGGATGCCCAACATGAAGGAAATGATCTCGGTTGGCAAAACTTTGGCGAAATCATCGATCAAATCCAGTGTGCCCATCTCTTGGACACGGTCCAGCAGACGATCGACGATTCCATCGATCAGAGGCTCAAACTCGGCCAGCTTGCGCGGAGTAAAGGCGCTCGAGATCAGTTTGCGAACAACGGTATGATAGGGGGGGTCGTTAAAGATCAGCGACGTCGTATGGTGCTGCTGAAGAGGGCATTGGCCAAATTTCTTGCCAAACTCCACTTTCTTGTCTGACAGCATGTCGCGACTGGCATAGACCTTCACCACATCTTTGTAGCGCGTCAGATAGGCGGACCCATCGCGGTTGAAATGGACAGGTGCTTGTGCGCGCAAAGCATGCAGCGTTGGATGTGGGTTCTCGATAAATTCCGGCCCAATTGTATTAAGATCAAAGCTTGAAACGTCTTGCATTTTCTTTGTATCCCCATCCGCATGATGACGATAAGAATGCTCATCAATAGATGCAAGCGCAGAAGCTGCATGCCATCGCAGGCCTTCGCGTAAAAAGCATCTTGGGGGAGGTTCGACGCGTGCGACCGCCTTTTTCGCGGTGTTGCCGGTGATCAGACGAGGCGGGCGACCACGTAATCTGCAAGCCCGCTCAACATGTCGCGTATCGGATGAGGTGGCAAAGTGGCGATAGCGGTTTTTGCGGTTTCAGACCACATCAGGGCTTCGCGGCGGGTGGCGTTGAGCGTGTCATGTTTCGCAAAGAGGGCCAGCGCCTTGTCCAAGTCACCCTCAGATTGGGCGCGCTTTTCGATGACGCGGACCCAGAAAGCGCGCTCTTCAGGAGTGGCCAGGGCCACGGCTTTGATCACGGGGAGGGTCAATTTGCCTTCGCGGAAATCGTCGCCGATGTTCTTCCCGATGGTCTTGGCGTCACCTTCGTAGTCGAGCAGGTCGTCAACAATCTGGAAGGCAATGCCCAAGGCATCTCCATAGTCGAAGAGCGCGCGGACTTGGGCTTCGGGAGCACCTGCAATCACGCCTCCAACTTCGGTTGCGGCGGAAAATAGAGCCGCTGTTTTCCCGCGCACGACTTGCAAATAGATGTCTTCTGTCGTGGCAAGGTTTTGGGCGGCGGTGAGTTGGAGCACTTCGCCTTCGGCTATGGTGGCGGAAGCATTGGCGAGAATGTCGAGCACGCGCAGGTTTCCGGTTTCTACCATCAATTGAAAGCTGCGCGAGAAGAGGTAGTCACCCACCAAAACCGAAGATTTGTTATCCCAAAGCAGGTTTGCCGTTGGGCGACCACGACGTTGGTGGCTTTCATCGACCACGTCGTCATGCAGGAGCGTGGCGGTGTGGATGAGTTCAACCGTAGCGGCGAGTTTCACCGAATTTTCGCCAGAATAGCCGCAGAGTTCGGCTGTGGCGAGGGTAAGCAGGGGGCGCAAACGTTTGCCGCCTGCTTCGACCAGATGCGCGGTGACTTCTGGGATGCGGGGGGCGTGTTTGCTGGCCATCCGGGCGCGGATCAGCGTGTTTACGGCCTCCATGCCGGGGGCAAGGAGGGTGGCGAGAGCCTCGTGGGGTTTTGCATTGGGCATATCGAGGCTCATGTACTGTTTTCCAAAGGCTCGACAAGTGCCGAACCGGATGTCTATCTCGTGGATATGAAACAACTCCTTCGCACCACCGACCCGACAGAGATCGCTTTCGCAGAGGCATTGCTTCGCGGCGAGGGTATAGACTGCTTCGCGCTGGACGTAAATATGAGCATCCTTGAAGGCGGTTTGGGCATCTTGCCGCGACGGTTGATGGTGCGAGATGAAGATTTTGCGCGCGCGTTCCGTTGCTTGCGCGATATCGGGCTGAGCCCTGAGGATGACGATGACTGAGCTGACGCAGGACGAGTTCTTGGGGGGGCGGCTCCGGTTGTGGCAGCCTAAGGCGGGCTATCGGGCCGGGGTTGACCCGGTGATCCTTGCAGCCTCTGTTCCTGCTGTGGCGGGGCAGTCGGTTTTGGATTTGGGCTGTGGAATTGGCACGGCGGGTTTGGCGCTGATGGCGCGTGTGCCGGATGTGCAGGTAACCGGGGTGGAGGTTCAGGCATTTTACGCAGACTTGGCGCGGCGCAACGCACAGGAAAATGCCATGGCGCTGGCGGTGATCGAGGCGGATTTAGCCGTGCTGCCGAAAGAATTGCGCGCGGTAACGTTTGATCACGTCATTGCCAATCCCCCCTATTTCGATCGGGGCGCGTCGGTGCCTGCGCCGCTTGGAATTCGAGAAAAGGCGATGGGGGAAGTGACACCATTGGCGTTATGGATTGATGTCGCCGCAAGGCGGGTCAAGCCGCGCGGTTATGTGACATTCATTCACCGCGCAGAGCGGGTACCTGAGGTTTTGGGGTTGATGGCGGCGCGCCTTGGATCACTGCAAGTCTTGCCGTTGACGCCGCGTGTGGGACGCGAAGCGCAACTGTGCTTGATCCGTGGGCGCAAAACTGGCCGGGCCGCGTTTCGGCTGCATGCGGGTGTGGTCATGCACGAGGGAGCGGGCCACCCCGGCGATCGAGAAAGTTATACGCCCCTCCTGCAATCTGTGCTCAAGCACGGGCAGGCGTTGCCCTTTCCGACAGGGGTGAGCGAAATTTAGCCTTTCTTTACCAGATGCTGCGACTGCGGCGTGACATGAGAGAATTTTAATGCTCGAATTGTCACACGACTGTTTCATTCAGAGGAGGACCGCTATGAGCCTAGTATCGCATATCGAGGAACTGAAGAAGAAGCACAATGCCTTGTCGGAGCGTGTGGAAGCGCTGCAAAGGGCACCAGGTGCGCCGGATGCGGACATCGCCGAACTCAAGAAGCAAAAACTAAGAATCAAAGAAGAAATTTCGCGGCTTTCGACGCCCGCTTAAGACTTGTTCTGGCGGCAAGGGCTGCTCCCGCGGTAATGAGCGAGGCGGCTAGAGCCAGAGTCCAAGTCGGAGCTGCAAAGCCTGCAATTACGAGAACGAGCGTCGATAGAAGCGGCGCTGCATAGGAGGCGACACCCAAGAGTTGGATGTCGCCTTTTTTCACGCCGTGATCCCAGGTGTAAAAGGCGAGCCCAACTGGCCCTGCGCCGAGGCCCAAGATGCAGAGCCATCCTACCAAGGAATTGGGCCATAGTGTTTCTTCGAGTGCGAGATGGGCTGGAACCGAAAGTAATGCAGTTGCGATGCAGTAGACCACGACAGTTTCGGTGGGGAAACTGCCCAAGCGGCGGGAGATGACTGAATAGCTGGACCATGTGAAGGCGCAGCAAAGGGCAAGGAGGTAGCCGGGTATATGGGCCGGATCTAGGCCTTCCGCTTTGCCACCGACGATTAGGGCTGCGCCCGCAAAACCGATGAATGCGCCGAGGATATGCCCGAGACGAAGTTTTTCGCCGGGCAGCAGGCCGGAGAGAATTACAATCAGCAGCGGCCAGAGATAGGCAATGAGGCTGGCTTCAGCGGCGGGCGCGAGGCGCAGGGCTGAGAAATAAAGCGCATGATAGCCGAAAAGACCAATTGTGCCAAAGGCGTAGACTGACAGGGGCACGCCTTTTAGCCGTTTCACCCCGCCTGTGCGAAGGAGCCAAACCACGCCGATGGCCCCGCCGATTGCGAAGGTCAGGGCGTTGAGTTGGAAGGGTGGCACGGGAGACGTGCCTACGGTGAAGAGCGCCAAGAGTGCCCAAAGCAGGATGGCAATGAAGCCCGTCAAAGTGGCGCGAGACATAAGGCGGGTTTCCTGTCAGGGGCATGGCTTGCGCGGCACCGAACGGGAAATCGAAGGGCGGGTCAAGTGGGTGGTTAGCGCGTGTGCGACGTGGAAAAGAAGGCGGCGAGCGCGTTGACTTCTGATTGATGGATTTCATGGCCGCCGTTGTGCCACTCCAGCGTGACTTCCGCATCTTGCGTGGTCAGCCAATCGGCGAGCGCCTGCGTTTGGCTGGCCGGGCAAATCGGATCACGACGGCCTGCCGTGATTAGAACCGAGCGGCCCTTTAGCCCGGGTTGTGGTGGTGGGGTGAAGGGAATCAATGGATGCAAGAGGGCGATCCGGTCCACGATATTTGGATGGGTGGCCGCAACGCTGGCCAAGATATTGGCACCGTTCGAATAGCCAAAGGCCCATGTCGCAGGCGGGGTAAGGCGGGTTTTTTGGGTGGTGAGAAATGCCGCCATCGCAGCAGTGCGCTGGGCGAGGTCATCCATATCGTAGACCCCCTCTGCGGTGCGGCGGAAATAGCGTAATGCGCCCATTTCCGAGACATCGCCCCGAGGCGAAACCACAGCGGATGTCGGGCTTAACTCACTGGCGAAGCCGTGAAACTGTTGTTCAGATCCGCCTGTTCCGTGGAAGGTAAAGACCAAGGGCGCGGATTTGGCACCCTTGGTTTCTGCGAAGGTGTAGTTAGTCATTGAGTGGCTCGAGGTAGCGGGTTTCGAGAGCCTCGCGCAGATGGGCGTGCTGCTTGGGCAATTTAAGTGCTTCGCCAAGGTGTGCGCTGTCCTCGTCGCGGTCGAAGCCCGGCTCATTGGTGGCAATTTCGAACAATACGCCGCCGGGTGTGCGGAAATAGATGGCCCAAAAGTAGTCGCGGTCGATGGGGGGGGTGACCTGCCAGCCTGTGTCGAGGAGCGCTTTGCGGACCTCCAATTGGGTGGCACGGTTTTCGACGGCAAAGGCGATGTGATGGACAGAGCCTGCGCCTTGCTCGGCAGCAGAGGCGAGAGGCAGCGTTTCGAGGTCGATCAGTCGTGCATCATTGCCTCCCTCGCGGAGAAAGCGTGTGATGTTGCCCTGTTTTTCGATCTCGCTATAGCCCATGAACTTGAGCAATTCGGCAGATGCGCCTTTGTCTTGCAGGCGCATATCTGCGGAATGGAAACCGCGGATTGCGACATCGGCGGAAACGCCATTGCCTGTCCAAGGTGTACGGCTGTCGTCTGCAGTCTCAGAGAGGGCGAAGGCATCTCCATCGGGGCCAAGAAAGCGCAGGCGTTTTTCGCCCATGCGGATTTCCGATTTCACGCCGGCGACGCCGAAGGTTGCGAAACGCTCGGACCACCAAGACAGTGCCCCCTCGGGCACTGAAAAAACAGTCGCGGAGACTTCTCCTGCGCCCGGACGACCACGGCGGGCATTGGGGAAGGGGAAGTAGGTCATCACGGTGCCGGGTGTGCCTAATTCATCGCCATAATAAAGGTGATAGACATTGGGGGCGTCAAAGTTGACGGTTTTTTTGACGCGGCGAAGGCCGAGCACCTTGGTGAAGAAGGCATTGTTCTCGGAGGCACTGGACGCCAGCGAAGTGACATGGTGCAGGCCTTTGATCTGGGTGAGCATGGTGGTTCTCCTTTGACCCCCAGATAATGCGCGCGCCCGGATCGACAAATGCCAATCCGGGCGCGGGTATTGTGCGTATTTGCACAGAGATAAGGGTCAGACGAAGAACTGAGCACCATTGGCGGAGATCGTCGAGCCATTGATGAAGCCTGCGTCGTCTGACGCCAAGAAGGCCACGCAGCGCGCGATTTCTTCTGGTTCGCCCAAACGACCAGCAGGGATCTGTGCGATGATGGATTCGCGGACCTTTTCCGGCACAGCCATAACCATGTCGGTTGCGATATAGCCGGGGCAGATGGCATTGGCGGTAATGCCGAAGCGAGCACCTTCTTGCGCCAACGATTTCACGATGCCAAGGTCGCCTGCTTTGGTGGCTGCGTAATTGACTTGGCCAAACTGGCCCTTTTGGCCGTTGATCGAGGAGATTACGACAATGCGACCGAACTTGCGCTCACGCATGCCTGTCCAGACAGGGTGGACAGTGTTGAACACGCCGGTGAGGTTTGTATCGATCACTTCCTGCCATTGACCGGGGGTCATTTTGTGGAATGGCGCATCGCGGGTGATACCTGCATTCGCCACGACAATATCGATCGGGCCGAGGTCAGCTTCGACTTGGGCGAGACCTGCTTTTGAGTCGTCATAGTTGGCGACGTTCCATTTATAGGTCTTGATGCCGGTTTCCTTGGTGAAGGCTGCAGCGGCTTCGTCATTGCCAGCGTAAGTCGCGGCGACAGCGCATCCTGCGTTTTTCAATGCGAGCGAAATTGCTGCGCCGATACCGCGCGATCCACCAGTTACAAGTGCGACTCTAGCCATAATATCCTCCGTAATGGCGATGTGTGTTGGTAACTCTGTTACCTATTTGATGCAGCAGGCGCAACATTATTACTCCGACATTCGCCGCGACGCAGAAAAAAAAGGCGCCCGAAAGGACGCCTCTTGTTTTGGAGCAGGTCAGTACCCGATTAGGGGCGTTCAATGCACATCGCGACACCCATACCGCCGCCGATGCACAGCGTCGCAAGGCCACGCTTTGCGCCGCGCCGCTGCATTTCGAAGATCAAGGTGTTGAGAATACGTGCGCCCGAGGCGCCGATGGGGTGGCCGATAGCGATGGCACCACCGTTTACATTGACGATTGCAGGATCCCAGCCCATGTCCTTGTTGACGGCGCAGGCCTGTGCGGCAAAGGCTTCGTTTGCTTCCACGAGGTCGAGGTCAGAGGCTTTCCAGCCTGCCTTTTCGAGGGCCTTGCGCGAGGCATAGATTGGGCCGACGCCCATGATTTTTGGATCAAGTCCGGCGGTTGCGTAGGAGACGATACGCGCGAGGGGTGTGATGCCACGCTTCTCGGCTTCTTTATCCGTCATAAGGAGCGCTGCTGCGGCACCGTCGTTGAGGCCTGATGCGTTGGCAGCAGTTACCGAGCCGTCCTTGGTGAAGGCGGGACGCAGTTTGGCCATTGCCTCCATGGTGGCGCCATGACGGATGTATTCATCGGCGTCGACGATCAGATCGCCTTTGCGGCCTTTGACCGTGAAGGGAATGATCTCATCCTTGAACTTGCCAGCCTTCTGAGCCGCTTCTGCCTTGTTTTGAGACGCAACAGCAAACTCGTCTTGCATGTCACGCGAGATTTGCCACTGGTTGGCAACGTTTTCTGCGGTTTGGCCCATGTGGTAGCCATTGAAGGCATCCCAAAGGCCATCGCGGATCATGGTGTCGATATACGAGACATCGCCCATTTTCACGCCTGCGCGCAGATGGGCGCAATGGGTGGAGAGAGACATGCTTTCCTGACCGCCAGCCGCAACAATTGCAGCATCACCCAACTGGATGTGTTGAGCGGCAAGTGCGACCGCGCGGAGGCCTGATCCGCAAACCTGATTGATACCCCAAGCGGCGGCATCCATGGAGAGCCCTGCGTGGATATGCGCCTGACGGGCGGGGTTTTGACCCTGACCCGCCGTCAGAACCTGGCCGAGGATCGTTTCGGAGACTTCGGATTTGTCGATTCCCGCGCGGGCAACGACGGCTTCGAGCACTGCGGCTCCAAGCTCATGGGCCGGGGTGTTCGCAAAAGAACCGCTGAACGAGCCGACAGCGGTACGTGCCGCCGAGGCGATCACAACATTGGTCATGGGTTTCCTCCACCAGTAGACGCGGCGGCCACGACCCAATGCCGGGGATCCGTCGCATTCGCGACTGATGTAGCCGAATTGCCGCGATGCGGCAACCTTGGGGTTTAACGCGACGTCAACAGACGCGGGAGTGATGCGAAATCAGCTTAAGCACTGTTTCGCAAGCGTTCTTCCTTCCACGGCGGTGACACTGTTGGCGCGCCGAATAGATAGCCTTGCTGACAATCGACGCCTGCTTGCACAAGCCAATGTGAGTCGGCGGCATTTTCGACAGATTCGGCGACAGTGAACATGTCGAATTGCTGGGCAATGGCGACGAGCGCTTTGGTCAGCACTTGATTGTCGGCATCTGCATGCACGCCACGAATGAATTGACCGTCGATTTTCACGATATCGAAATAGAAATCGCGCAGGTAGCGGAAGGATGTGAAGCCCGCGCCAAAATCATCGAGGGCAAAGGTAACGCCTTGGCGCTGGAGGTCATGCATGAAGGCGATGACGAGCTCGGGCACCAACATGGCGGATGCTTCGGTGATTTCCAAGATGAGCCGCTCGGCGACGGTTGGCTCGCGCTCAAGAATGCGGTTGAGCACTTGTTTCCAGCGCGGATAACCGATGGAGCGCGCAGACATATTAATGGAGAGCCGCAGCGTGGGGTGTCGGGCCAAAGCGCGCAGGCCCATCTCCAATGCGGCACAATCGATTTCGCGGCCCAGTTCGCTGGTTTCAACAGCACCAATGAAATCGCGCGCCGGGATCGTGCGACCTGTTTTATCCAGAATCCGGATCAAGCCTTCGTAAAAAGCGATTTTACCGATGGCGCCGCTTTGGACGACAGGTTGGAAGGCAAGACGAAGATTGCCGTGACGCACGGCTTCGGCCACCATGACGAGCGCATGCCTGTCGCGCTGATCGACGGCGACGGCAAGGGGGCTTCCCAGTTCCGGGGGTAAGTCAGCCCGAGAGGGCTTTCGCTTCTTAATCATGGCAGGCTCCGCAAGAAGATGCGGACAGCTGGCCTCAGAAGCCTTAAAGCTTATTGAAATTCGGCATTCGCTCTAAATCAGCGATAATTTGCACAAGGGATTTGAAATGCAGGGACGGTGCCCTTGGGCGGGAGAGGACCCGCTTTATCAGGCTTATCATGACACGGAGTGGGGACGCCCGCAGCGCGACGGGGCCGTCCTGTTTGAAATGCTGATTTTGGAAGGGTTCCAGTCCGGGCTGTCGTGGATCACCATTTTGCGAAAGCGAGAAGGATTTCGCCGGGTATTTCAAGGGTTTGACGCAGATGTCTTGGCGGGTTGGACAGAGGTCGACGTGGCTTTTGCGCTGCAAGATCCGGGTATTGTGCGCCATCGGGGAAAGGTTGAGGCATTGGTCAAGAATGCGCGGGCTTATTTGGCAATGGGGGGTGCCGAGGCCTTTGCCAGTTATGTTTGGGCGCAGGTGAATGGGGTGCCTTTGCAGCGCAATGCGTCTTCTATGGCGGAAGTTCCGGGGCAGACAGAAATTTCCCAACGATTTTCAAAAGATTTGAAGAGGGCGGGGTTTGGGTTCTGCGGCCCGACGACGGTGTATGCCTTCATGCAGGCTGCGGGATTGGTAAACGACCATTTGACCAGTTGCCCCTGCCATGCAGAGGTGATGCGATTGGGTTAGGCGTCGGCGTGTGCCGCAAGGCCTGCAAGGGAAAGAATTTCAGATACCACTTCCGGGATACCAGTGCCGTGGCGCGCTTGAATGAACAGGTGCGGCTTGCCCGAGCGCACGCGGCTGGCATCACGCTCAAGCACCGAAAGATCAACGCCAACATGCGGGGCAAGATCGGTTTTGTTGATCAGCAGAAGGTCGGATTTGGTGATCGCCGGGCCACCTTTGCGAGGGATGTCTTCGCCTGCCGCCGTGTCGATCACATAGAGTGTAATATCGGCAAGTTCTGGGCTGAAGGTGGCGGATAGATTGTCGCCGCCGCTCTCGATCAGAACAATTTGCAGATCGGGATGGCGCCGCTCCAGTTCCGCGACGGCGGCCAGATTGAGGGATGCATCTTCGCGGATTGCCGTATGAGGGCAGCCTCCGGTTTCGACCCCGATAAGGCGATCCTGAGGAAGGATTTGCAGTCGCATCAGGGCTTCTGCGTCTTCGCGTGTGTAGATGTCATTGGTGATCACACCAATTGAGAAATGCTGTGAGAGCAGGCGGGCGAGTTGCGCCGTCAATGTGGTCTTTCCCGCGCCAACAGGTCCGCCGATGCCGATACGAACCGGACCATTGAGCGCGGGATCATTGGCGGGGGTGCTGTGGGGCAAGCTCATGTTTTGAAAATCCTTGGTTCGAGTGTGGCGTGAGCCATGGAGGCGATATCGGAGAGGAAGGCCGCCGAGGAAAGTTCCTCATCCGGGGCGGATTGAGCGGATTTAGCAAGGGACAAGACAAAGGGCGCGAGGGCGCGCTGAACGCGTTGGCCATCTGTTTGGCCCAAAGGCACGAGCCGCAGGGCGACAGAGGTGAGGTTGGCTGCAAAGGCATGCAGATAAGCCGCTGTGACGCTTTCCAGGGCGAGACCTTCGAGATGGGCTGCGTGGCCTAGGGCAACAGGAAGAGTGTAGTCGGGGGTGGGCGCATGATGCCATGCATCCCGGAGGATGCGGCTGAAGGCGCGGCCTTGGTCGAGTGCTTCGATACGTCGTTCGTAGCTGGCGGCGAGGCTGCGTGCCCAGTCATCCAAGACGGCCGGGTCTTGGCCCTGAGCCGCGCGCGCAAGGAGGATTGCATCGGTTTTTGCGCTGCCATGGGAGAAAAGGTCGATGAGCCATGCCTCTAGGCTGGCCGCATCGGTGACGCGCTCTTCGGCAATGGCCCATTCGAGACCATGGGAATAGGCAAAGGCCCCAATTGGAAAACTGGGAGAAAGCCATTGAAGCGTGGTGAGAAAGGCATGCCCGGACCGGGCGGCGTCACTGTCCATGATGCGTGGAGTGGACATGTTCATGGGCATGTGTGCGGCCAAAGCCATAGGCCCCCCCTTCGGGTGTGAAAGGAGCGGTGACATGAAGAACCTGCCCGCCCAAATGCAAGACCATGTGTTCGATCACGTGGTCGCGCTGGATCAAGAGGCGGGTGGCTTCGATCTGACAAGGCGTGTGGCGATTGCCTATATGCCACGCAAGCCGAAGGAGATCGGGCCCAGTGACTTGGCTCAGTGCTTCGGACTTTGCGCGGATTTCTACAAACCGACTGTCAGAGAGCCGAAGGATCATACCCTGATCAAGGCTGATGGTTTTGTCAAAATCGACAAGGAACGCGTGCCCGCAATCCGTGGTCAGGCGTTTGCGGCGTATAAAGCGGCTGTCGTAGTCCAGCGAGCACCGTAGGGGCATAACCGGGCCGGGCAGGGGGGTGTCATGGATGGTTTGGGCGAGGGGGAGGGCAAGCATACTAAGCCTCAGAACAGGAAGTAGCGCTGCGCCATCGGCAGCACATCAGCGGGTTGGCAGGTGAGAAGCACGCCATCGGCACGCACTTCATAGGTTTCCGGATGCACCTCGATATGAGGTGTGGCGGTGTTGAGTTTCAGATCTGCTTTGCCGATCGTGCGGGTGTTGCGAACAGCCACGGTTTGCTTTGCCAGCCCCAGACGGGTGCGGATCCCGTCAGATTGCGCCGCTTCGGAGACGAAAGTGACCGAAGTGTGCTCGAGGGCCCGGCCAAATGCGCCGAACATGGCGCGGGAATAGACAGGTTGTGGCGTTGGAATAGAGGCATTTGGATCGCCCATCTGCGCCGCGACGATCATTCCTCCCATGAGCACCATTTCTGGTTTGACGCCAAAGAACGCTGGTGACCAGAGCACGAGGTCGGCGCGCTTGCCCGGCTCCACGGAGCCGATTTCATGAGAGATACCGTGGGCGATTGCGGGATTGATCGTGTATTTTGCCACGTAGCGTCGCGCGCGAAGATTGTCATTCTCGCCAGTTTCTTCGGCCAAACGCCCGCGCTGGCGCTTCATTTTGTCGGCGGTCTGCCATGTTCGCAAGATGACTTCGCCGACGCGACCCATGGCTTGGCTGTCAGATGCGATGATGGAGAATGCCCCCATATCGTGCAGGATATCTTCTGCGGCGATGGTCTCGCGGCGAATGCGGCTTTCCGCAAAGGCGATATCTTCGGGGATGGATTTGTCGAGGTGGTGACAGACCATCAGCATGTCGAGATGCTCTTCGACGGTGTTGCGGGTGAAGGGGCGCGTAGGGTTGGTCGAAGAGGGGAGCACGAAGCTCTCGCCACAAATGCGGATGATATCGGGCGCGTGTCCGCCGCCCGCGCCCTCGGTGTGAAAGGCGTGGATCGTCCGCCCCTTGAGGGCCTTGATCGTATGCTCGACAAAGCCGGACTCGTTGAGCGTGTCGGTGTGGATCATCACTTGCACATCGAGTGCATCTGCAACCGAGAGGCAGCAATCTATGGTGGCGGGGGTGGTCCCCCAATCTTCATGCAGTTTGAGCGCGCAGGCCCCGGCGCGCACTTGCTCCTCAAGCGCTGCAGGCAATGAGGCATTGCCTTTGCCGGAAAAGGCGAGGTTCATCGGCAAGCCATCGGCGGATTGCAACATGCGCGCGATGTGCCAAGGGCCGGGTGTGCAGGTGGTGGCAAGGGTGCCATGGGCAGGGCCTGTGCCGCCGCCGAGCATCGTGGTGATGCCGGAATGAAGCGCATCGTCGATTTGCTGTGGACAGATGTAGTGAATGTGACTGTCAAAGCCGCCCGCCGTGAGGATGCGCCCTTCGCCTGCGATGATCTCGGTGCCCGGACCAATGATGATATTCACGCCGGACTGTGTGTCGGGATTGCCCGCCTTGCCCAAGGCGTGAATGCGGCCATCTTTCAGGGCAACATCTGCCTTGAAAATGCCCGACCAGTCGAGCACCAGCGCATTGGTTATGACGGTATCAGCAGCCCCTTCTGCGCGGGTGCGCTGCGATTGACCCATGCCGTCACGGATCACTTTGCCACCGCCAAATTTTACTTCTTCACCGTAAACAAGGGCATTAGAGCCTTGGCCGCCCGTTGTTGCGGCACCGACAGCCGCCGCAGTCAGGTCAGCTTCAACTTCGATGAAGATCTCGGTGTCAGCAAGGCGAACGCGGTCGCCGACAGTGGGCCCATACATGGCCGCATAGTCTGGGCGGGAAATCCGGCTGGACATGTCAGAGCGCTCCCATCACGGTTTGGTTGAAGCCGTAAATCATGCGGTCACCTCCAAAGGGGATGAGTGTGACTTCGCGGGCCTGGCCCGGTTCAAACCGCACGGCGGTGCCTGCGGCGATGTTTAGCCGATGCCCCTGTGCGGCAGTCCGGTCAAAAGCGAGGGCTGGGTTGGTTTCTGCAAAATGATAATGCGAGCCGACCTGCACAGGTCGATCGCCTGTGTTGGAGACGAGGAGCGTCAGTTCGGGGCGGTTGGGGTTGAGGGTAATCTCACCCGGAGCACAAATGATTTCGCCCGGTATCATGACCGCACCTTGGCGGGGCGACGCAGCAACGCGGTTAGGGAGGCGAGGCAGATCAAGCCCAACCCCATCAGCACAGGCCCTGCCGAAAGGCTCGAGGTAGACGCATCCACATGATGATGGATGGCGCCTGTGGGATGCGCGAAGGCAGGAAGGGCAGCAAGCGAAAGTAGAATAGCGAGAGTGGATTTCATGGTAGCCTCTTATCGGATCGGATTGTGGACGGTGACCAGCTTGGTGCCATCGGGGAAGGTGGCCTCGACCTGCACTTCGGGGATCATCTCGGGGATGCCTTCCATGCAGTCTTCGCGGGTAAGGATCGTGGCCCCAAAGTGCATCATTTCAGCGACCGAGCGCCCATCGCGCGCGCCTTCAACGACTGCGTCGCAGATCAGCGCTATGGCTTCGGGGTGGTTCAGTTTCACCCCGCGTGCAAGGCGTTTGCGGGCCACTTCTGCCGCCATTGCGATGAGGAGTTTATCTTTTTCACGAGGGGTTAGGTTCATCAAAGTCTCCAGCATCGCGGCAGGTTGCCGCCGGATAAGGTGGATAGAATGGGGAACAGCATCCGACGTAGAGAGAGGCCATCAGGGGCAAGGATGCGGATGACGAGCAGGTCTTGGCCAAGGTAGCTGAGGCCGGATGTTTTGTTGAGCAGCGCAGGAAGCTGGCCCGCCATGGCCTCGGCTTCCGGGGCGCGGAAAAGGAGGAGCGCCGTGGCACGTGCACCTGCGGCGATTGCAGGGCGGTCGAGCAGTTCAGTGACCGCACCAGAGAGACGAGTGCGGTCTTGCCACACCAGATCATCATCAATCCGCAGGGTGATAGTATCGCTGTAATGACCATGGATGTGTGTCTCGCCCATGGCGAGGCGGCCAAAGAGCAGAGATTCTATGGCGAGCAAGCGCGCTTGACCGGAGAGCCGGATGTCGAGTTGGCGATTGAGCCGTCCACCATCGTAGAACAAAGTTTCTTGCGGCAGCCAGTGCAATTGGCTTTGGTCCGATGCGGTCAGTTGCGTGATGACTTGCGCCGGAACGCCATCTGATGCCCGGTAAATTCGCTCGCAAGCCTGCGTGGACAGCGTGAGCTTGGCAGTGTGGCTGAGGGTCACGGAAGTGTTGAGAATGTCACCGCCCGTGATGCCGCCTGATGTATTGATCAAGGTGGCTTCGAGGGCGCGATCCTGAAGCGGACTGCGCGGAAAAAGCGCCTTCAGGGCGCCTTGTTGATAGAAATCCTGCATGCGACTGGCGGCGCCGATACCAAGGCGTAGCGCTCCGATCGAGCGCGGCGGGGCATTGGAGAGGTCTATCGAGAGGTCTTTCATTGCGCCTTGGCCCTTTTGCGCGTCCAGCAAAGCAGGTTGGGCAGGCTTGGCGAGGTCAGGGCATTGAGGGGAACGCTGCTTTGCCTTGAAACCAGCATACGAGACTAATTTTTAGGCAATAAGGTGAAATTATAAGCGTCAAGTTAAGATGCGTTGGGGGCTGTACTGCGTTTCGCGCTGCCATACTTGGCAAATGGCAAGAATAACTTGTCTATTTTTCGACGAAGTTGATTTTACCTGCGTTGCCTCCGGGGCAGGATCAGTCAGAGTGACGACAATAGCGATCCGAATATGGGGCGCGTTTGTCATGGAAGGAATGATCATGCGGAACGGCGGACAAGTGCTGGTGGAAAGCCTCGTGGCTTTGGGGGCAAAGAAGGCCTTTGGAGTGCCGGGAGAGAGCTATTTGGCTGTCCTTGACGCGATGCATGACTCTCAAGGTGCTTTTGATTTTGTGCTGTGCCGAAATGAGGGAGGCGCATCATTCATGGCAGCAGCCTGGGGCAAATTGATGGGCGCGCCGGGGATTTGTCTGGTGACGCGCGGTCCGGGGATAACCAATGGTTCCATTGGTATTCATACAGCGATGCAGGATTCTTCGCCGATGCTGGTTTTCGTGGGGCAGGTCGGCACGGATATGAAAGGTCGTGAGGCATTCCAAGAGATCGACTATCGCGCCGTTTATGGCACGATGGCGAAATGGGTTGTGGAGATTGATCAGGTCGAACGGATGCCCGAAATTCTGGCGCGCGCTTGGACAACGGCAATGAGCGGGCGGCCGGGGCCGGTTGTTGTGGCGCTGCCCGAGGATATGCTTACCTCGATGACGGAAGTGGCACCGCTGACACGTGCAGGTGTGGTTGCAGAGCCCGCGCCAAATGCCGAGGCATTGGCACAAGCGCGCGCACTTTTGATGCGCGCAAAGCGACCCGCGATCATGATCGGGGGGTGTAATTGGAGTGTGGAAGGGCGGGCCAACCTGCAAGCCTTTGCGGAGGCTGCGGACATCCCTGTCATTGCGACGCTGCGCTATCAGGACATGTTTGACAATCACTCCCCCTGCTATGGTGGTGACTTGGGATTGGGCCTAGCCGCAGGGGTGCGGCGCACCTTGGCAGAAGCAGATGTGGTGTTGGCCATCAATACCCGCTTTGGTGAAATTTCAACCGAAGGCTACACGCTGTTTGAGGTTCCAGAGCCACGACAGAAGATCATTCATGTTCATGGCTCGGACCGTGAACTTGGCAAGATCTACATTCCAGAGATTGCCATTCATGCAGGGCCGAATGCGTTTGCCAAAGCATTGCGGGAGGGTGGCGCAGTCTCGGGAGATTGGGGCGCGTGGCGTGAGGAGGCGCGGTCGGCTTTTGAGGCGACCTTTGCATTGCCGCCGCAGCCCTCGCCTGTGGATATGGGGGTGGTGACGGCGCATTTGCGCGAGGTTCTCCCCGACGACGTTATTTTGACCAATGGCGCAGGAAATTTCACGGTTTGGCCAAACAAGTTCTTCAAATTCGGACCTAATGCCCGACTGCTCGCGCCTCAATCAGGGGCGATGGGCTATGGCGTGCCAGCATCAATTGCCGCAAAAGTGGCTTATCCTGAGCGCACCGTGGTTTGTTTCGCGGGCGATGGTGATTTTCAGATGAATTGTCAGGAGTTGGCCTCGGCCAAGCAAGCGGGCGCGCAGCCCATCATCTTGATCCTCAACAATGGTATTTACGGCACAATTCGGGCACATCAGGAGCGCCACTATCCCGAGCGGGTATCGGGTACTTCAATGGTCAATCCGGACTTCGCAGCCCTTGCAATGGCTTATGGATTTCATGGCGAGCGGGTGAGCCGCACGGAAGATTTCCCGGCGGCATTCGCGCGTGCTTTGGCCTCAAAAACCGGAGCGGTGCTCGACCTTGATATCTCACCCGAAGCGCTGACACCGCGGCAAACATTATCGCAAATGCGTGCTGCGGCCTTGGCTAAGAAAGGTCAGTGATGACATCTTCTCCCCGACTTCAGAACAGGCTTGGTGCCGATATCGGTGGCACGTTTACAGACATCGTTCTGGAGCGCGGGGCAGAGATTTATTCAACTAAAATTCTGACCAACTATGGCGCTCCGGAACAGGCCATTTTGGACGGCATGGCGATTGTGTTGGGGCAGGCGGGAATTGCCGCAACTGATCTTGATATTGTGATCCACGGGACAACCTTGGCGACCAATGCATTGATCGAGCGGCGTGGGGCGCGGACGGCGTTTGTGACGACTGAAGGCTTTCGCGATGTGATCGAGATGCGAACAGAGGGGCGGTTTGCACAATATGATCTGAACCTGAAGCTTCCAGAGCCATTGGTGCCACGCGAGGATCGTATGGTGGTGCGCGGTCGGATTGGGGCCGAGGGGCAGGAGCTGCTTGCGCTTTCGGAGGCGGATCTGGAGGAGGTGGCTGAGCAGATTGCTGCGGGTGGTTTTGGGGCTGTCGCCATCGGCTTTTTGCATTCCTACGCAAATCCGGCCCATGAAGAACGCGCTCGGTCGATCATTGCATCGAGAGTGGACTTACCGATTTCGATTTCATCGGAAGTATCGCCGCAAATGCGCGAGTTTGAGCGGTTCAATACAGTTTGCGCGAATGCCTATGTGCGCCCGCAAATGGCAACGTATTTGACGCGTTTTCAAGAGAGGCTCAAAGAGGCCGGTGCGGCATGCCCAGTGTTTCTGATCCATTCCGGTGGTGGATTGATTTCGGTGGAAACCGCAGCGGCGTTCCCTGTGCGGTTGGTCGAGAGTGGTCCCGCAGGTGGAGCGATTTTTGCCGCCGATGTGGCGCGGCGTTTTGGTCTGGATCGGGTTGTCAGCTATGACATGGGGGGGACGACCGCCAAAATTTGTTTGATCGAAGACTTTGCGCCCAAGACGGCGCGCAGCTTTGAAGTGGCGCGGACTTATCGTTTTGCCAAAGGCTCGGGGATGCCGATCTCGATTCCGGTGATTGAAATGATCGAGATAGGCGCAGGCGGCGGATCACTGGCGTGGGTTGACGCTATGGGTCGCATCCAGACCGGGCCCGAAAGTGCCGGATCAGAGCCCGGACCTGCATCCTATGGGCGTGGGGGCGACAAGCCGGCTATCACCGATGCTGATCTGGTGTTGGGCAAGCTTGATCCAGAGAATTTTGCGGGAGGTGCCATCAAGCTGTCCGCAGCAGCAGCCGAAGCTGCGATTTCTACACATGTTGGGGCTGAATTGGGTCTGGCAGCAGAGGCGGCGGCGTTTGGAATTGTGGAGGTTGTTGACGAGAATATGGCCAATGCGGCGCGTGTGCATGCGGTGGAGAATGGCAAGAACATCTCGGAAAACGTGATGATCGCTTTTGGTGGCGCAGCACCACTTCATGCCGCGCGGCTATGCGAAAAACTGGGCATCTCGCAGTGCTTGATTCCGATGGGGGCAGGAGTTGGTTCTGCGATCGGATTTTTGCGGGCACCGTTTGGCTATGAGGCAGTTGCCTCGAAGATTATCCGGCTGGGAGCTTGGAACGCGAAGACGGTTAATGGTTTGATTGCCGGGCTCAAGGCGCAAGCAGAAGGATTTGTTCAGGCTGGCACGCGCGCTGCGACGCGCTGCGAGATTGTGGCCTATATGCGCTATGTCGGTCAGGGGTGGGAGATTCCCGTCGCGCTGGCGGATCGGGATTTTGAGCAAGAGGATGTGAACCTGTTGCGTCAGGCGTTCCGCGAGAATTATGCGCGCTTCTTTGGGCGGGCGATTGATGGCGCGTCTGGTCTCGAAATTGAGGTGGTCACCTGGAGTGTGAAGGTGCAGGCAATACAGCCCTTGCCGCCCTCGATCAGATTGGGGCTCTCGGGCCGCGCGCGCGCTGTGCTTGTCTCGCGTGCGGTGTTCGATCCGGTCACAGGCGGGCGCTTGCACAATGCAGTCGTTGAACGGGGAGACTTGCAGGCTGGGGATCACATTGTTGGGCCAGCAGTGATTGTCGAGACCGAGACTGCGACAGTTGTTACCTCAAGCTTTGATGCGGTTGTGCAAGAGGATGGCAGTCTGATGCTCATCCGGAAAGGGACTGGGCAATGAGCGATCCCACATTTGAAATCCGCATGCAGGTTATGTGGAACCGTCTTGTTTCCGTGGTTGAAGAGCAGGCCATGACCTTGCTTCGCACGGCGTTTTCCACCTCGGTGCGTGAGGCGGGCGACCTGTCAGCCGGAGTGTTTGATCCCGCGGGGCGGATGCTGGCACAGGCCGTGACGGGCACACCGGGGCACGTCAACACAATGGCCGAAGCCGTGTTGAATTTCATAGCAGAGATTCCACGCGCGGAAATGTTTCCCGGCGATACCTATGTCACGAATGACCCGTGGCTGGGCACCGGGCATTTGCACGACATTACCATGGTGTCGCCTTCATTTCTGGACGATCGGCTGGTGGGCTTTTTTGCCTGCACGGCACATGTGGTGGATGTGGGAGGGCGTGGCTTTGGAGCCGATGGAAAGTCGGTTTATGAAGAGGGCATCCAGATCCCCATCATGAAATTTGCCGAACGGGGCGTGGTGAACCGTGATTTGATCCGGTTAATTCGCGCCAATGTCCGCGAGCCAAATCAGGTGGTGGGGGATTTCTATTCTCTGGCTGCTTGCAACGATGTTGGTCATGCCCGCCTCGTAGAGATGATGCGCGAGATCAATTTAGAAACCCTCGATGCTTTGGGAGAGTTCATCTTTAGCCGCACCCATAGTGCCACACAGGAGCGCATTCGCGCGCTGCCCTTAGGACGTTGGGAAAATGAGTTGATGACAGATGGCTATGACGTTCCGGTCAAGCTGGTCGCCGTGGTGGAGACGGATGGGCAAAGCGTGAATGTGGATTTCAGCGGCACTGATCAGATGAGCCGCTGGGGCATCAATGTGCCGATCATTTATACCAAGGCTTATGCGTCTTACGCACTGAAATGCGTGGTGGCGCCAGATATTCCCAACAACTGGGCCTCCTTGGCCGCATTTACGATCTCTGCGCCGGAATGCATTTTGAACGCGCCGCGCCCTGCGCCAGTCTCGTTACGCCATGTGATTGGGCATATGGTGCCCGATTTGGTGCTGGGGGCTTTGGCAAAGGCTATGCCGGGAGAGATTTTGGCAGAAGGCGCGGCGGCACTTTGGAACATTCATATTTCGGCGCGGCCTGTCGCGGGCAAGTCGGGGCGGCGGGCAGAAATATTGATGTTCAACTCAGGTGGCATGGGCGCGCGACCAACGTTGGACGGGCTTTCCGCTACGGCCTTTCCATCGGGTGTGATGACCATGCCAATAGAGGCGACCGAACAGACTGGCCCAATCGTGGTTTGGCGCAAAGAGTTGAGGCCCGATTCCGGCGGCGAAGGGACGTTTCGTGGCGGCTTGGGACAGGTGATCGAGATCGAAGCCTTGCCTGATCACATGTTTGATTTTTCTGCGATGTTTGATCGTGTGAACCACCCTGCCAAGGGGCGCGATGGCGGCGGTGACGGCGCGCCCGGTGTGGTGGCTTTAGACGATGGTACGGTGCTGAAACCGAAGGGCTGGCAACATGTTCCGGAAGGACGGCGGCTGATCCTCAAGGCTCCGGGTGGCGGTGGCTTTGGCCCTCCTGAAAAGCGCTGCGCGCCTGCGCGCGAAATCGACCTGAAACGCGGTTATGTGACGGAGACAGGCTCATGACGACCCAGATATTTGATACGATCCTTTTGACAGGAGCTTCTGGGCGGTTGGGCACTGTCTTGCGAAAAGGTCTTGCCCCACTTTGCCGTGTGTTGCGGGTGAGCGATGTCGTTGAAGTCAAAGACCTGCAACCCAATGAAGAGGCCGTTATTTGCGATTTGGGCGACATGGGTGCGGTGTTGAATGCGTGTTCGGGTGTGGACGCGATTGTGCATTTCGGTGGCGCACCCTTGGAACGGCCATGGGAAGAAATTCTCAATGCCAATATCCGGGGCAGCTACCATATTTATGAGGGGGCAAGGACGCATGGGGTGCGGCGCGTGGTTTATGCGTCATCGGTGCATGCGATCGGTTTTCATGCTTTGGAAACCCATATTGACGCAGAGAGCGCGCATCGGCCCGATAGCCTTTACGGGCTTTCAAAATGTTTTGTCGAAGACTTGGGGCGGCTTTACTGGGACAAGTTCGGGGTGGAGTCGGCGATGCTGCGGATTTTCTCGTCTTTTCCGGAGCCTGCAGACAGGCGAATGCTGTGGAGTTGGTTATCATTTGACGATTGCATCCGGTTGGTAACAGCCGCGTTGACCGCTCCGCGTGTGGCTTTCACGGTCTCTTTCGGCATCTCAGACAATACGCTAAAGCCTGTTGATAATCGGCTGGCGGGGCATTTGGGGTTTCATCCCAAAGATACCACAGAGCCGTATCGGCCCTCTGTAGAAGCACGGTTTCCAATCCCTGATCCGAAAGCGGGGGCGGTGACGCATCTTGGTGGGTGGTTTGTAGATTTGGGTCACCCTGATGACGAGGCGCAAAAATGAAAGACAGTTATGACGTTGTGATTGTGGGCGGGGGCGTTATTGGCTCTGGGGTCGCCTATTTTCTGGCGTCGAACCCAGATTTCAAGGGTTCTGTCTTGATCATTGAGCGCGACCCAAGCTTTTCCAAGGCCTCTACGGCGCTGTCGGCCTCGTCAATACGGGTGCAGTTCTCCAACCCGATCAATGTGCAGATCAGCCAATTTGGCGGTCAGTTCATTGCGGATTTTGCAGAGCGCATGCAGGTGGCGGGCGAGCCTAAACCAGACCTCAACTTTCACGCTTCGGGCTATCTCTTCCTCGCCAACACGGCAGAGCAAGTGCAAACTTTGAGCGAAAATCATGAAGTGCAGCGAAGCTTAGGCGCGGATGTGGTGTTATGGGACAAGGATGCTTTGTGTGACGCTTTCCCGCATCTGAACGCTGAGGATATTTTGCTCGCCTCCTATGGGCGAACGGGCGAAGGCTGGTTTAACAATACTGGCTTGATGAACGGGATGCGGGCCAAGGCACGGGAGTTGGGCGCGGATTATCTCATTGATGAGGTGGTTGGAATTGGGCGCATTGGGGCACGTGTTCAATCGGTGACATTGAAGTCCGGGCGCAAGGTGGCGGCGGGAACCATTGTAAATGCGTCGGGCCCGCGTGCGGCATTGACGGCGAAAATGGCGGGAGTTGATGTGCCCGTTGAGCCGAGAAAGCGGACGCTTTTCGTGCTTGATTGCGCCAAGACGCCAGAAGGCTCGGCGCGGGTCTGTAACGGGCGGCTGCCTTTGATGATTGATCCCTCGGGGGTTTTCGTGCGGCCAGAGGGGCGGTATTTCCTAACAGGGTGCCCCCCTGTTGAAGACCCGGCCGCAGATTTTGATGACTTTGAGCCACGCCATGACGAGTTCGAGGACATCATTTGGCCCGCCCTTGCCGCGCGATCAGCGTCATTTGAGGCGGTGAAAGTGGTGAATGTCTGGGCTGGGCATTACGACTTCAACACGCTTGATCACAACCTGATCGTTGGCCGTCATCCTGAGGTGGAGAATTTCATCTATGCAAATGGGTTCTCCGGCCATGGCTTGCAGCAAGGTCCAGCGGCGGGACGTGCAGTGTCGGAGCTGATCATTTACGGCGGCTATCGCAGCTTGGATTTCTCGGAAGTGGGATATGAGCGGATTGTCGAGGGACGACCCTTCCTCGAAAAAGCTGTGATTTGAGGGAGATGGTGGCATGCAGGATCCCCCGTTCCGCTTGCCGCCGCTCAACGCGATCCGGGTCTTTCGTGCTGTCATGGCCCAACGGAGTTTTCGTCGTGCGTCGGATGAGTTGCGCGTTAGCCCGCAAGCGGTAAGCCAGCAGATCAAGACCTTGGAAAACTCGCTGGCGGTTTCCTTGTTTGACCGAAAGGGGCGCAGCATAGAGCCTACAGAAGCGGCAATCCTTTTCGCGCATTATGTGGACAGCGCTTTTGCCGAATTGGCTGAGGGCGTGCGCCGTGTCACAAAAACTGGTCCGCGACCGCGGGTGAATGTGAACGCCAGCCCGTATTTTGCGACACGCTATCTGCTTGATCGGTTGAGCCGCTTTCGAGAGCGGATGCCCGATGCAGATTTGCGCCTGACAACGATTGTGGAGTTGCCAGATTTTGTCGCCGATGATGTCGATGTGGCAGTGCAATGGGGATACGGCGGCTGGAAACCGTATGAACAGATCCTGTTGGTGCGTGATTACAAAGAGCTTTGCTGTACGCCTGAGTTGGCGGCGCGGATAAATAAGCCAGAGGATTTGCTGGGCTTGCCGCTTTTGCATCCGGTTCTTTCGAAGGGGTTGTGGCACGACGTTTTGCGGCATTTGGGTGTAGCCGGGATCGCATCCGGCAAAGACATGCAGCTTGAGGATGCCGCCACAATGCGGCGCGCGGCGATAGCAGGGCTGGGTGTCGGGCTTTTGTCGGAAGTGGATGCGCGCGAAGAAATCGCACTTGGGCGCTTGGTAGCCCCATTGGGGTTTGGAGTAATGCGTCAGATGTCGAAAGAAACAGTGCCGGGCTTTTTCCTCGTTTTCCCCAAAGCGCATCGGCGCGTGCCCGCAGTTGCGGCGTTTTGCGCTTGGGTAGAAAAAGAGGACTGGAGCGAATTGAAGTAGGCGATGGCATTGGCCGTGGCTCTAGCGAGCTTTCAAGAATACGACAGCGTGGTGCGATCATTTGTTATGGTGGAATGGGTCTTGATGGCGCAGGGTTGAAAAACACGTAACTTCCGGGCGAAAATATCATCGTTTCAGGTGGTTAAAACTACGTGTGAGGGATTTGCATGACTGATAATTCATCGCCGACAGCGTTGGGCGCGGTCTTGCGTCACTTGATGCCTCTCGCCGGTGTGCGCGTGTTGGATTTGGGGGCGGGGCATGGTGCGATGCGCGCGCCGTTACAGAATTTAGGCGCGCTGTGGCATGGGATTGATCCGTTCGGACCAGAGAATGTGGAAGATATTACGCGCGCCCCCGCCCAATCGATGCCTTTTAGGGCGGGCAGCTTTGAGAAGGCGCTGTCTGTGAATGCGTTGCATCATGTGCCAGTGCAAGCCATGGGTGCGGCGCTTTGCGAGGTGGCGCGGGTGTTGGGGCCTGATGGTTTGTTTTTGGTCATCGAGCCTGAAGTCTTGGGAGATTTATCGCAGGTGGTGGCAGTGATCGACGATGAGGCCGCGATCCGGGCTGCCGCTCAGGAAGCGATGGATGCAACGGTTGCAGACGGTCTTTTTTGTGAAGTGGCTCGAGAAAGCTATACGCGAACCGAACGCTATGCGGGGTTTGATGATTTTGCCGCGCGGATTGCACAGGTGAGTGCCGAGCGGGCCGATGCAATTTCAACCGAACGACCCGCACTTATGGCGATGTTTGAGCGACTGGCCGGGATAGAGGGCGCAAAGCGGACGCTGACCCAACCCATGTTGGCGCGTCTTTTGCGCGTGGCTTAGTCGGGAAATTTTCATCAAACGGGCTGGATGCCCTTGCGGGATGTCACATATGGTTACCGCGCGTTTAGCCGAGTAGCGCGTAGCGAAAATCGACAGATCAAGAAGCGAGACCAATATGCTAGACACTGATTATCAGGACATTCGCGATGCCGTACGTAGCCTTTGTGCGGAGTTTCCGGCGGAATATCATCGCAAGATTGATGAAGCTCGCGGATACCCCGAAGCCTTTGTCGATGCTTTGACCAAAGCAGGCTGGATGGCGGCTCTGATTCCGGAAGAATATGGCGGCTCTGGGCTTGGGCTGACGGAGGCGTCAGTCATCATGGAAGAGATCAATCGATCGGGCGGAAATTCTGGCGCCTGCCATGGTCAGATGTACAATATGAACACGCTTATCCGTCATGGTTCCGAAGAGCAGCGGCGGCGCTATTTGCCAAAGATTGCCAGCGGCGAGTTGCGCTTGCAGTCAATGGGGGTGACGGAACCGACGACTGGGACGGATACCACCAAGATCAAGACGACAGCCGTCAAACAAGGCGACCGCTATGTGATCAACGGACAGAAGGTGTGGATTAGCCGCGTTCAGCATTCTGATCTGATGATCTTGCTCGCACGCACGACGCCTTTGGCGGACGTCAAGAAAAAGTCAGAGGGTCTGTCGATTTTTCTGGTCGATGTGAAAGAAGCGATGTCGAAAGGCATGACCGTTCGCCCCATCCTGAATATGGTCAACCACGAAACCAATGAGTTGTTCTTCGACAATCTGGAAATTCCGGCGGAAAATCTGATTGGCGAAGAAGGGCAAGGTTTCAAATATATTCTGACGGGTCTGAATGCCGAGCGGGCCTTGATTGCGGCGGAATGTATCGGGGATGGCTATTGGTTCATCGACAAAGTGACCGATTATGTGCGTGAGCGGGTGGTTTTTGGTCGGCCGATTGGACAGAACCAAGGCGTTCAATTCCCCATTGCTGAAGCGCATATCGAGGTCGAGGCGGCAAACTTGATGCGTTACAAAGCCTGCGCCTTGTTCGACGCGGGCGCGCCCTGTGGGGCAGAAGCGAATATGGCGAAGTACCTTGCGGCGAAGGCCAGCTGGGAGGCGGCAAACGCCTGTATCCAGTTTCACGGCGGATTTGGTTTCGCTTGTGAATATGATGTGGAGCGCAAATTCCGCGAGACGCGACTTTATCAGGTTGCGCCGATTTCGACCAATCTTATCCTGTCGTATGTGGCAGAGCATGTCCTTGGTTTGCCGAGGTCTTTTTGATGGTTTTGCCACTCGAAGGATTGACGGTTGTCGCGGTTGAACAGGCTGTTGCTGCCCCTTTTGCCACGGCGCGGCTGGCTGATGCAGGGGCGCGTGTGATCAAGGTGGAGCGGCCCGAGGGAGATTTTGCGCGCGGCTACGATGATGTCGCTGCGGGGCAATCGAGCTACTTCGTGTGGCTCAATCGCGGGAAAGAAACCGTGACGCTGGATCTCACTCAGGCGGCGGATCGGGCGGAGTTGGAAGCGCTGATCGCAAAAGCCGATGTGTTGATGCAAAACCTCAAACCCGGTGCGCTGGAGAAGTTGGGCTTTGAGCGCGCCCGGCTGCGGAAAAGCTATCCGCGTCTCGTGACCTGCGCGATCAGCGGCTATGGAGAGACTGGGCCAATGGCGGATCGCAAGGCTTATGACTTGTTGATCCAAGCGGAAAGTGGATTGTGCTCGATTACTGGTGGGCCGTCTGAGCCGGCCCGTGTCGGTGTCTCGATTGTGGATGTTGCCACTGGCGCCACGGCCTATTCCGCGATCTTGGAGGCGTTGATCCGGCGCGGGGTTACCGGGCTGGGTGCAGATATCTCGGTGTCGATGTTTGATGTGATCGCGGAATGGCTCACGGTACCGTTGCTGAACCATGAAGGTGGCAAAACGCCAAAGCGGGTAGGATTGGCCCATCCCTCCATCGCGCCTTACGGGGTCTTCCATAGCCAAGATCAGGTGCCAATCTTGATCTCTATTCAGAGTGATCGGGAATGGCGCGACCTATGCCGAGTTTTCATCGGGCAAGATGAGATGGGCAGTGCGCCCGCATTTGCGACAAATGTGATGCGGGTCAGAAACCGGGCCGAGACGGATGCATTGGTCGCTGAGGCTTTCGCACAGCATGACGGGGAAGCGGCGATAGCGTTGCTTTTGAAGGCTGGTATTGCGGTGGCGCAGGTAAATGACATGGCCGGGCTTTCGGCGCATCCTCATTTGCGACGCATTCGTGTGGAGAGCCCGAATGGCCCGGTGGAGTTTCCAGCTCCCGCTCCGATTTTTGCGGATGAGACTCGACAGTATGGGGCAGTGCCAGCTTTGCGACTCAAGACGTGATCTGGGAAGTCGGAGCATTTTTTCCAAAAGGCATGGCGATTTTTAGATGGAAAAAAGACATGTGAATCCGCGCCACTCGTATTGAGAGGAAGCCGTGGACATGTCTTGGACACATAGGCCGATGGTGGGATGTTTTGCGATGGCATTTCTTGATCCCCATGAAATAAAGGGATTTCGTGAGCCTTCCGCGTTATGGCGGAGTGATGATGCGGTGCCGATATTGCCTGTCATGGGGCGGATTGGGGCCGTTACCCCAGAAGGGCGTATCTTAAAATTGCCGCGACTTTGTCGACGAATGCCATTGATCGGTCAAAGGGGGGGCAAAGTTTTCCTGCAAGAGTGAACGTTGAGAGCGTCAAGGCATCCGTCTGTCTTGATAGCATCATCGTGACTTTTGAGGGAGCAAGATGCTCAGTTTTGGATCAGCTCAGCGGCCTCTGCATGGCGGTCGGAAAACCACCTTTTGGGGGCTGAGCCTAACATTGCTGACCTTCTCTACCGTTGTCTCGAATGCAAAGCGTGCCGCCCTTGCGGATGCGCTTGCTTTGCTGCGGCGCTCTGAGGTCTGAGATGGCAACTACATTCAAGCTTTTCTATCTCGGCACCGGCCCCACGATCGATACGCTCGAGGGGAATACGATTTCTGAAAACCATAACGCATTGAATGGGTTGTCATTTGGCGGTCCTGGAAGCCCGATTGCCAACAACTTCAGCACACTAACCCCGGATGGATTTTGGTCCTACACGGGGCGGGCGACCAATACCTCATATGACGCTGACAACTTCTTTTCCTCAGAGGGGTTTTCGATTGATGGGGGATCTGTTCGTTTCTTTGACACGAACATGACCTACAGCGCGACGACGATCACCTATACCGACGGCACATCGGTGCAGGTCGACGCGATCATCATGCAAGATAGCGCAGGGCGTTTATATCTGCTGCCGCCAACAAGCGCCGGGTCTTATGCTGATGCCTTGGAAGCCAAGCCGATCCAATCTGTGACCTTGGGGACCGCGGCACCATCGGGTGGAAATGGCACCTATGACATGATGGCCGATCGCTATGTGCTGACAGCGCATGACTATTTGGTTGAGGGTTCATCCGGCGATTACCTGATCAATGCCTCGTATAATGCCGACCCCGACAACGATAAAATTGATGCAACCGACAATTTGGCGGGCAACAATAACGACAGCGTTCTCGCGAGTGGTGGCAATGATACGGTCTATGCCGGGCTTGGTGACGACACGGTCTTGGGTGAGGCTGGCGATGATATCTTGCTGGGCCAAGACGGCAATGACACTCTTGATGGCGGCTTTGGGAATGACATCCTAGCTGGCGGTGTGGGAGCGGATTATCTTGTCGGCAGCACCGGGCTTGATATCGCCGATTACAGCGATAGTGACGCAGGCGTCTCGGTTGATATCTCTGGGAATTTCATAGCGACCGGTGGAGATGCCACAGGTGACACGGGCACTGCCATCGATGGTATCTTTGGCTCGGCTTTCAATGACACGTTAATCGGAAGCGATGACTCGGGCACAATACTTGGGGACATCTATACAACTGTCATCGATGGCGGTGCCGGCAACGATTCTATCGATGGTCGCGGCGGCGATGATAGTCTTTATGGCGGCATTGGTGCGGATACGATCCTTGGCGGAACTGGGGCGGATCTGATTTATGGCGATGGCATATCGTCAATGTTCACGCCGTCGGCGCATGCCAGTTCAAATGCTGGAGCGGCCAAAGTCTTCAGCTTTACCAACGGCACGACATCGACGCTCAAGATCTACTGGATCGATCCGGCGGGCCAACTGATAGACTACGGTCTGGTTGCGGCAGGGGTAACCTACGCGCAACCTACTTTTGAGGGGCACAATTGGGTCGCCTACGACACTGCCACCAATCAGCCTGTGATGTATCTTGGCAGTCCGGCCGATGGTGCGTCGGTGACCTATGCCGATGGGGATGACTCGATCGAAGGTGGTCTGGGCAACGACACGATTTTTGCAGGCGGCGGCAATGACACAATCGTTGCAGGGGGCGACGATGACGTGGTCGATGGTGGGGTCGGGGACGACTACATCAATGGCGGGGCAGGAAATGACAGCCTGATCGGGGGGGCTGGCGCGGATACATTCTTCTCGATTGATGGCGGTCAAGATACGATGAGTGGCGGCGCGGATGCCGATCTCTTCGATATCCGCACCGTCGATACGATGACCATTGTGGGTGGCGAGACGGCGACCAGCGGCAGCGATCTGGATACGGTCTCTCTTGCCTTTAGCGGCACGCCTGTAACGCTGACATATGACACGGCAGAATCCGGGTCGATTACGGGCGCTTTAGGAACAATCAGCTTTTCGGAAATTGAGCAGATTTCCCTCTCTGACGCTGCCGACACAGTCAATTTTGGCACTCTTTCATCGGGAGTTATGCTCAATACCGGTGGTGGGGCCGACTATGTGGTTGGCACCACTTCGATCGCTCATAACCTGATCCAGAGCGCCGGAGGCAATGATACGGTTGTCGGTGGCGTAGGGAATGACACGATATCGGGTGGCGCCGATGATGACGTTTTGAATGGCGGGCTCGGCAATGACAGTCTCGCGGGTGATGGCGGCAACGATCTTGTAGATGGCGGCGACGGCAACGATTCCATCGACGGAGGAAGCGGCAATGACTGGCTTTCTGGCGGCGACGGGGAGGATACCATCTTGGGCGGCGACGGCGACGATACGCTGTCGGGCGGTGCTGGCAGCGATATACTGGTCGGCGGTGGGGATCAGGATGTATTTTTCATCACCTCCGGTTCAGGCAGCACTGTGGTGCAAGGCGGCGAGACAGGCACCGATTTTGACACGCTGATCGTCGAATATGGGTCGGTCGTAACCTATAGTGGGATCGACCCCGAAGCCGGCTCGATCGCGCTCGCCTCTCGCGGAACGGTAACTTTTACCGAGATCGAGCGTATCGCTTTTGCGGGAGTTGTAGAGGGCACCGCGTCAGGCGAGGTGATGAACCCGGGCTATTCGGATGCTCAGAGCGACCACGTAGACGGCTCGGACGGTGTAGACGATACGATCCTTGGTTACGGCGGTGACGATACGATTTCCGCAGGTGCGGGCGATGATTTGATTTTCGGCGGTGACGGTAACGATACGGTTAACGGCGGGATCGGCGCTGACATCATCTACGGCGAGGCTGGCAATGATAGCCTGCTCGGCGGCGACGATGCCGATATCTTGTATGGCGGCGCGGGCGACACCATAGATGGTGGGGAAGGCGGCGTTGATAGCGACACGCTGGACCTGACAGGTGCCGTGTTGCCGGGCGGATCGTTAACGGTTGATTACGACGGGTTGAACCCGGAGGATGGCACCGTCTATTTCCGCGATGCGAGCGGCTCGATTGTCGATACGCTGGCGTTCCAAAATATCGAAATCGTGGTGCCCTGTTTTACCGCAGAAACCCGCATCAAGACGCCGCGCGGCGAGGTGCCTGCGGCCGAGATTAAGGTGGGCGATCTGGTGCTCACGCGGGACAGTGGCATGCAGATGGTGCGCTGGGTTGGCAAGCGGCGGCTAACGACGAGCGAGTTGAGAGCGTTGCCGCATCTGGCGCCTGTGATCATTGAAAAAGGCGCGCTTGGCTGCGAATTGCCTGAGCGCGACATGATGCTGTCGCCGCAGCATAGGGTGTTGATGTCCTCTGCAAAAACCCAGCTTTACTTCGGTGAGGATGAGGTTTTTGTTGCGGCAGTCAACCTGCTGTGCATGCCTGGCGTCCGGCAAAGCTCGGCGGAAGATGTGGTCTATGTTCACATCATGTTTGACCGTCACGAAGTGATTTGTGGCGATGGGGCTTGGTCGGAGAGTTTCCAGCCCGGTGACTCGTCGGTGCGCGGCTTTGACGGCGCGCAGCGCGCGGAATTGGCGGAGCTTTTCCCGCAATTGAAGATGTTTGGCGGCAAGCGCGGTTATCCCGCAGCGCGGCCCACGCTGAAAGAGCATGAGGCCCAGCTGTTGGCTGGGTGACGCGCCGTTAACAAAGGCGCAACGATCTGTCGAAATCCGCGAATTCTCAACCTTTATGAAGAAATAATGACGCGTATGATTTGCGTATGGGTCACGTCTGGTTTGCGTCATGACGTTCGCGGCGAGGCATTCGCAACAAGATTAACGTCATAGTCATAAATGAGTCGCTGGTAAGCTCTGGGCGCGCGGATCATTTGAGCGCGTCGAAGCCCGGTGTGCCGCGATCTTCGGGATGGGTTTCGAGATGGCGGGCCTTGATGGCAGCGGAGGTTTCGCGACTGTTGTCATGGCTCCATCCCGGCGGGGCGAGCGCATAGAGTGCGCGCTGGCGCAACGTCAGGCCCGGTTGCGTCATGTCCTGCCAAATGCCCAGCCATTCATGAAAAGCCACCCGAAGCGGATTGAAGGTGCCGAGGTTATGCACGAGGCCATAGCGCGGGCGGTCGGTGTCTAATTCGGGCACATAGGTGCCGAAAAGCTTGTCCCAGATAATGAAGACACCTGCATAGTTGGCATCAAGGTATCGCGGATTGCGGCCATGGTGGACGCGGTGATGCGAGGGGGTGTTCATGATGGCCTCGAACCAGCGGGGCAGGCGGCCAATGGCTTCGGTGTGGATCCAGAATTGATAGATCAGGTTCAGTCCCCCAACGAACAACGCCAAGGCAGGATGAAAGCCCAACAAGACAAGGGGCGCGCGGACAACAATCATGAAAGTGAACGTATAGGTCCAAGTTTGGCGCAATGCAGTGGTCAGATTATAGTGCTGGGAGGAGTGGTGATTGACATGGCTGGCCCAAACCCAGCGGACCCGATGGCCAAAGCGGTGGACCCAGTAATAGCGCAGGTCATCAAGGACAAAGCACAGTAGAATAACAGGCCATGACGCGCCGAGATCGAGCGGCGTGGCTTCCCAGATCAGCATGTAAAAGCCCCAAGCCACAAAGCCCAAGAGGATGCTTTCGGCGACATTGCCTGCGCCCATGGTCAGTGAGGTGAGCGCGTCGCGGGTCTCGTAGCGGCCGCCGCGCCCTTTCAGCATAATCCACGCCAGCTCTGCGAGGATCAGGGCGATAAAGAGCGGCACGGCGAGTTGGACCACATCGGGGAAGGCGATTTCGGTTTTCATGGCGCGGTGATCCTCTGGGCCCAAATCGGGCGCTCTTCGGGGGCGAGTGTGAGATGGAGGCGCGGGGCGGTGAAATCTGGCAGGCGCAGGGCGAGGCCGCGCTGGGTAGGCCGGAGGCGGGCATCGGCCAGAGGGCGCGTGGCGAGGTCGGCTCCCATGGCGAAGACAAGGCCGGGGCCGTGTTCTGTGTCGATCAGGGCCAGTTCGCCGGACGCAGAGAGGAGCGCTGAGCGCGCAGGCCTGTTTGGATTGTCGTCATTCCATGCGGCGATGGCTGCCTCGGGTGAGGCGATCTTGCCCCGGCGGGACAGGCCAAGGAGGTGCAACAGCAGTGCGATGGTGGCGATACCGCCGATCACAAGCGCAAGAAGGATGGGTAAGGGCATGACGGGCCTCCGCGTGCAGGATTTCAGAGGAGGGGGGGCGCTGTCAAAGGCGGCGTCGCGTCACTTGTGGAGATTGACCGCAGGCGAGGGGGGATCTTGGGAGAGCGCATTGGCGGTCAGGCCCAGCCAAGCGAGGGCCTCGGGAGGATGTGCGAAGACTTTGGTTCGGTCGCGCACTGAGGCGGGAAGGCTGCGTTGAAAGAGTTGACCGAAATAGGCGCCGGGTTTGGTGGTGTCTTCGGGGCCGATGACAGTCGCTCCGTGGGTGAAGGTGTGGAGGCGGCGCAGATATTGTGTGCCAAGGATATCGAAAAGGCGGCGCGTGTCGGCGCCATTGAGATTGGTGCTCACGATTTGGCTCAGATCGCAATATTCCAGCCGGGTGGTGAGGAGGCGGGGATCGGCAAAGAGGCCGTCATACATCGCAAGGACGTCGCGGCGGGTGACATGGCCGTAGAACCGCTCGATGAGCAGATCATGCTCGGGGATGAAGGTGGCGCTGCATGGCATGGATCGGCCTATGGCATCAGATTTTCCGCAAAGGCTTAAGTGATTGCCAAGGCTGGGTCATGTTCAATTTTGTGTCGTGTCGCGGGCGAGGGCGTCGACCAGTGCGAGCGCTTCGGGGGCATCCCATTTGGCGGGGCCTGTGAGGCGGGCGACTTCGCTGCCATCGGGGGCGATCAGCAAGACGACAGGCAGGCCGAGGATGCCAAGGCTGCGGGCGAGTTTCTGATTGGGGTCGGTGTGGCGTGGCAGGTTGGTGACGGCGATGCTGTCCATGAAACGGGCGACTTTCGCGGGGCTATCGCGGCCTGTGGCGATGGTGATGACTTCGAAAGTCTCGCCGCCATAGGTGGTTTGCAAAGCGGAAAGCATGGGCATTTCGGCGCGGCAGGGGGCGCACCATGTGGCCCAGAGATTGAGGAGCACCCATTTGCCTTGGTAGTCCGAGAGCAGGGCGCTGGTGCCATCGGCGGTTTGGAAGGGGACCTCGGGGAGTGGCTTGGGTGCGCTATGGGCTACAAGTTTGGCCATGTCGCCTGTCAAAAGGGGCGCGAGATCGAGCGCGGCTGCGGGGTTTGCGAAGGCGGCGAGGCCCGTGTAAAGGATCCAAGCAAGACGTTTCAGCATTTGTCCCTCCGAAAGGCATGCCATGACCAAGACTTCGAACCAGATGTGGGGCGGCCGTTTCGCCGCCGGACCCGATGCGATCATGGAGGCGATCAATGCCTCGATCGGGTTCGACAAGCGGATGGCACGCCAAGACATCGACGGCTCGCGTGCCCATGCTGCCATGTTGGCGGCACAGGGTATTGTGACGCATAACGATGCGGAGGCGATCCGGGAAGGGCTGCTCACGGTCTTGTCAGAAATCGAGGGCGGGGAATTCGTATTTTCGACGGCGCTGGAGGACATCCACATGAATGTGGAGGCCCGGCTGAAGGAAATCATTGGCGAGCCTGCTGGGCGGTTGCATACGGCGCGGTCGCGCAACGATCAGGTGGCTACTGATTTCCGGCTGTGGGTGCGCGACCAGATGGATTCGGCGATTGCCGGGATCGAAGGGCTGATGCGGGCGTTTCTGGGCCAAGCGGAGGCGGGGGCCGATTGGGTGATGCCGGGCTTCACGCATTTGCAGACAGCCCAGCCCGTGACATGGGGGCATCACATGATGGCCTATGTCGAGATGTTGGCGCGGGATTTGTCGCGGTTCAAGGATGCGCGGGCGCGGATGAATGAATGCCCCTTGGGCGCGGCGGCCTTGGCGGGGACATCTTTCCCGATTGATCGGCATGCAACGGCGGCGGCATTGGGGTTTGACCGTCCGACGGCCAATTCGCTGGATTCCGTGTCGGACCGCGATTTTGCCTTGGAATTCTTGGCCTGTTCGTCGATTTGCGCGATGCATCTGTCGCGTTTTGCGGAAGAGCTGGTGATCTGGTCCTCGGCGCAGTTCCGGTTTGTGCGGATGTCGGATCGCTGGTCCACCGGGTCGTCGATCATGCCGCAAAAGCGCAATCCCGATGCGGCGGAATTGATCCGCGCCAAGATTGGCCGGATTTTTGGGGCGAATGTGGCCTTGATGATGGTGATGAAGGGGCTGGCGCTGACCTATTCCAAGGACATGCAAGAGGACAAAGAGCAGGTGTTTGACGCCGCTGACAACCTGATGCTGGCCTTGGCTGCAATGACGGGAATGGTCAGCGATATGACCGCGCATCGTGAAACGATGGCGAAGGCCGCAGGGGCAGGGTTTTCCACAGCGACGGATTTGGCAGATTGGTTGGTGCGTGCGCTGGGCCTGCCATTCCGCGACGCGCATCATGTGACTGGCACGCTGGTGGCGAAGGCGGAGTCCAAGGGATGTGATCTGCCCGATCTCAGCTTGGCCGAGATGCAGGCGGTGCATGCAGGGATCACGCAAGAGGTGTTCGGCGTGCTGGGGGTTGAAAACTCGGTGCGCTCGCGCATGTCTTTTGGAGGAACGTCACCTGTGCGGGTGATGGAGCAAATCACCCTTTGGAAGAAGAGGCTGGCATGATCCGAGGAACAATAGCGCTTTTGGCTTTGGTGGTGGTTGCAGGCTGCGGTGCAGATGGTGCGCCGGAGCGGCCCGCGTCCGAGTTGCCCGGACTTGTGATCAGCGGAACGGCCAAGCTGGGTGTGAAATATTGCGGAGATAAGCCGTGCTGAGACTGCTGGGGCTGTACGCGGTCATCGCGGTGGCGGGGTGCGGTGGTGAGCCGCCGCCCCTGCGGCCAACGGGCGGAGCGACAGTGACGGTGACACCGCAGGGCGTGAAAACCGGGGTGTCGGCGGGGGTTGCTTTGGGTGTTCTACGCGTGGGAGTGGCGCTCTGATGTCGGTTTTGCGGATGATTTACCTAGGCTTGGCGCTTTGGGGTGCGGTGCATCCGATGATGTGGTTTCTGCGCTATATGCGCGAGACGGGCACGGGCCTCTCGGGGCTGATTGATGCGTGGTATGTCAATGCATCGACGACAGGGCTGACATGGGATCTGACGATTGCGGCGATTACGCTGACGGTGTGGATCTTGGCAGAGGTTTACGCGCGGCGGAACTGGAGCGCCTTGGTGGCGATCCCGGCGACGTTTTGTATCGGGGTGAGTTGTGGGCTGCCGCTCTATCTGTTTTTGCGGACCAGAGCGGCGTGATGGGGCGGGGTAACGTGCGGCCCCTTGTTTGCGCCTTTTCGCATGATATGAGCCTTACGACCTAGCGAAGGAGCCTGCGGGATGGATCATTTCCTCTACAAGAACGGTGTCTTGCACGCCGAGGACGTGGCGATCCCGGAGATTGCTGCCGCTGTCGGCACGCCATTTTATGTGTATTCGCGCGCGACTTTGGTGCGTCATTTCCGCCTTTTTGATGAGGCGTTGAAGGGCATGGACCATTTGGTTTGCTACGCGATGAAGGCGGCGAGCAATGTGGCGCTGCTGAAGGTTCTGGCGCAGGAAGGTGCCGGAATGGATGTGGTTTCGGGGGGCGAATACGCCCGCGCCAAGGCCGCAGGCGTGCCCGGCGAGCGGATCGTGTTTTCGGGAGTGGGCAAGACCCGCGAGGAGATGCGGATGGCGTTGACCGGAGGAATTCGGCAATTCAACGTCGAGAGCGAGCCAGAGATGGATGTGCTCAATGAGGTGGCGCTTTCGCTGGGTGTGGTGGCGCCGATCACGGTGCGGGTCAATCCCAATGTGGATGCCAAGACCCATGCGAAGATTGCCACAGGCAAAAGCGAAAACAAGTTCGGCATTCCGATTGCCAAGGCGCGGGACGTCTATGCGCGTGCGGCGGCGCTTCCGGGGCTGAAAGTGGTCGGTATTGATGTGCATATTGGCAGTCAACTGACCGATCTTGAGCCGTTTCGCATGGCCTATCGCAAAGTCGCTGAGTTGACCGAGCTGTTGCGCGCCGATGGGCATGAGATTTCGCGGCTCGATTTGGGCGGTGGTTTGGGGATTCCCTATACACGGTCGAATGAAGCCCCGCCCTTGCCGCTGTATTGGGGACAGGTGATCCGCGAGGAAGTCGGGCATTTGGGATGTCAGGTGGAGATTGAGCCGGGGCGGCTGATTGCTGGGAATGCAGGGCTGTTGGTGTCGCAGGTGATCTATGTGAAAGAGGGCGAGGGGCGACGTTTTCTCATTCTTGATGCGGCGATGAATGATCTGGTGCGCCCGGCAATGTATGACGCGCATCACGATATTGTGCCTGTGATGGAGCCTGCCCCCGGTGTGGAGGAAGCCCCGATGGATGTGGTGGGGCCTGTCTGCGAATCTGGTGATACCTTTGCCAAGGGGCGCGATTTGCCGCCTGTCGCGGCGGAGGATCTTGTGGCGTTCCGTTCGGCGGGGGCTTATGGCGCGGTTATGGCGTCTGAATACAACACCCGCCCCCTCATTCCCGAAGTTTTGGTGGATGGGGATCACTTCGCCGTCATCCGGGCGCGGCCAAGCTTTGACGAAATGATAAAGCGAGATACCATTCCTGAATGGTTGTAACGCGAGGGCCACTGTGCGGGCCCAAATCGCGTTGCCGCTTTGGGAGAATGCATGACGGGATCTGAGCGGGACGTTCTCAAACACCTGACGTGGCCTTTGCGGCTCACGCTTTGGGGGCTTTGGGCCGAGGCTTTGGTGCGCGCATTCTGGCCGCTGTGGACGGTGTTGATTGCGGCTTTGGCGCTGTTGATGCTTGGGGTGCAGGATTTTCTGGCAGTCGAAGTGGTATGGGGCGCGGCTGTGCTGTGGCTTGGTGGCGCGCTTTGGGCTTTGGGCGCGGGGGTGCGTCGGTTTGCGCGGCCAAGATATGCAGATGCAGTAGAGCGGCTTGATGCGACGATGCCGGGGCGACCCTTGGCCGCGTTGAGTGATCGGCAGGCGGTGGGCGCGGGCGACGGGGCTTCGGAGGCTGTGTGGCGGGCGCATGTGGCGCGGATGGCGTCCCGGGCCGCAAGCGCGCGGGCGGTGGACCCGGATTTGCGCCTGTCGCGGCAAGACCCCTTTGCATTGCGGTATGTGGCATTGGCGGCCTTGGCGGTGGCGGTGGTATTTGGTTCGCTTGGGCGGATCAGTTCGGTGGCTGAGATGACGCCGGGCCGCGGCGATGCGGCCTTGATGGCGGGTCCGGCGTGGGAGGGGTGGATTAGCCCACCTGAGCACACCGGGTTGCCAGTGCTTTACATGGCGGATCTGGGGGAGAGCGTGGCCGTGCCTGAGGGCGCGTCGGTTATGCTGCGGCTTTATGGGGAGGTTGGGGCACTCACGCTGGCCGAGACGGTTTCGGAGCGGCGCGAGGTGCCCCCTGCAAGCGAGGCGGTGCAGGAATTCACCGTGGCTAAGGCGGGAACGATTGAAATAATGGGCAAGGGCGGGCGGCGCTGGGCGGTGACGGTGATGCCTGATGCGGTGCCAGATGTGCGCCCGGTTGGGGCAGCGGAAGCCAGCGCGGATGGGGTGTTGAGCCTGCCGTTTGAGGCGCGTGATGATTTCGGCGTGGTGGCAGGAGTGGCGCGGATCGAGTTGGATTTGGCTGCTGTCGATCGCCGTTTTGGCCTGTCTGTTACCCCCGAGGCGCGCCCGGCGATTGAAGTGGCGCTGCCATTGCCGATCGCGGGGTCTCGGGCGGATTTTTCGGAAAAGCTGGTTGAGGATTTCAGCGAGCATCCTTGGGCGAATTTGCCAGTGACAGTGACGTTGCGTGTGACAGATGCTGTTGGGCAAGAGGGGCAGGCGGCCCCGATTGAGATGCCGTTGCGGGCGCGGCGCTTTTTTGACCCGCTGGCGGGGTCGATCATAGAGATGCGGCGCGATCTGTTGTGGTCGCGCGAGAATGCGGCGCGGGTGACGCAGGTGCTTCGCGCGGTGTCAGCCCGGCCGAGTGAAGGGGTTTTCAAACGAGAGACGGATTTCCTGCGGCTGAGATCCATTGTGCGGCGGCTGGAAGGGTATGCCAGCTACGGGCTGAGCGTGGAGCAGCAAGACGAGATTGCCAAGGCGATGTGGGCCTTTGCCATCGAGTTGGAAGAGGGCGATATCGACACGGCGCTTACCCGGATGCGAGAGGCGCAACAGCGGCTCAATGAGGCGATGAAGAACGGTGCATCGGAGGAGGAAATCGCGCGGCTGATGCAGGAATTGCGCGCCGCGACGGATGATTATTTGCGCCAGTTGGCCCAACAAGCCCGGCGCGATGCGGAGAATAACCCCGATCAGGATATGGCCGAGAATAATCTGTCGGACCCAAATGCCATGCAGATGACGCAAAACGATCTGCAAAAGATGATGGATGAAATCCAGAAGCTGATGGAAGAAGGCCGGATGGCGGAAGCGCAGCAGGCCTTGGAAGAATTGCAGCGTTTGATGGAGAATATGCGCGTCACGCAGGGGCAGAATAGCGGCCAAGGCGGCAATTCACCGAGCGAACAGGCAATGGAGGGCTTGGCCGAGACCCTGCGCCAACAGCAAGGCCTGTCGGACCGCGCGTTTCGGGATTTGCAAGAACAGTTCAATCCCGGCGCCAATCGCGGCAATGCTCAAGGTAATGAAGGGCGCAATGGAGGCCAAGGCCGGGGGCAAAGCCACGAAGGGCAAGGCGGCGAAGGGCAGGCGCAGGGACAGGGCGAGCAACCCGGTGAAGGGTCTGGTGATCAGTCAGGCGCGCAATCTGGTGAAAGAGGGCACGCTGAGGGCGGTCAAGCGCAGGATGGGCAGGCTCAGGATGGGCAGGCACAAAATGGGCAGGCTGGTGATGCGCCGGGAGATTTGCAAGGCAGTTTGAGCGAACGCCAGCAAGCGTTGCGCAAAGAGTTGAACCGTCAGCGCGGCAATTTGCCGGGGGCGGGCACAGAGGCGGGGGATGCTGCGCGAGAAGCATTGGGCCGCGCGGATGGTGCGATGGAAGGCGCCGAAGAGGCCTTGCGGCAAAACGATTTGGCAGAGGCCATTGATCGGCAAGCCGAGGCGATGGAAGCCCTGCGGGAAGGTATCCGTGGCTTGGGTCGGGCTATGGCCGAAGATCAGCGGCAGAACCGGGGGCAGAACGGCCAAGCTGCGGGCAACCCGCAAGGCAATCAGCGCGATCCGCTGGGGCGGCGCTCGGGCGCACAGGGGCAGGTGACGGGGTCGGAAGAGAATATCTTGCAGGGCGAGGATGTGTATCGCCGGGCGCAGGACTTGCTGGATCAAATTCGCCGCCGCTCCGGCGAAACCGTGCGGCCGGAGGTGGAATTGGACTATCTCAAGCGTCTCTTGGAGCGGTATTGACCTGAACTAGCCCCGCCTAGATGGTTTTCTCGGCATTGATTGGCTCGATCAGCTGCCACCAGAGGCGAGGCTGTCGAGCCATGTCAGCAACTGTTGTGCCTGACCATCAAGCCAGAGGCGCGCAACGTCGATAGTTTGAGTGGCTTTGGCGACGAGCGGGCCAAGTGCGGGGACCAGTTCGGTGAGCTGCGGTGCGTAGATGTAGAGCAGCGCCACCGCAACCGCCAAGAGCAGCGAGACAAGAAAGCCCCGACGGAAGCCGCTTGTTGTGGCAGCGGCGTCTTGGGGGGGGCGTTTGGTCTCGCCGGGGGTTTCGTGATCGTCGGCTTGGGCTGGCCGCTTTTCCGTCGCGCCGCGCAGGGTGGAATTGATCTGGTCAATATCGGGCAAAAGCTCGCGTCGAGACGCGGGGTTGATCGGCGGAGCGGGGGGCGCTTCGGCCTGAACCGGCGGGCGCGGGATGTTGCGCGGCGGCGGTGCCTCGCCTTTCAGGTGAGACATCCGTTCGCGCGCTTCGCGCTGTTGGCGGCTTAGCTCGTCTTCGGGTTCGAGGCCGAAATCGGGCTGGGATTCGAGCGGATCGGCTTGTGCGAGATCTGCGGCGCGGGCGCGGGCTTCGCGCTCGGCTTCTTCGCGCAAGAGATCGGCAACGGCGGGGTCAAGTTGGCGACGCAGGGCGGCAGCGGGCTTGACGCTTGGGGCGGCGTCGTAATCTTCGTCGTAATTCTCATCCAGCGGCGGCAGGTCGGCGTTTGAGGCCGCATGGTTTTCACTCTCCGGGGTGGGGTCTGGCGCTTGTTCGGAAGAGGGGGCGGCGCTTTGTTCTGGAGTGGGGTTGGACCAATCGTCGCGCACAGGGTTTTCGCCGAGTTCCTCTGCGAGGTCTCGGTCTTGGCTTGGGTGGCGTTGAAACCAGGTGGTTCCGCAATTGGAACATTGCACGTCGCGACCCACTTCTGGGATCACGTCGGTTGGTACCTCGTATTGCGCCCCGCAATTTGGGCAAATAATCCGCATCTCGACACCCCTGGCCCCGTAACCCACCGGACGTTCCCCTAAACTCGCAACACCACTTACAGCATAGGGTTTAACGCTTTGGTGGAAAAGTGCAAAGCCGCCTGCGCCGCATGGCTATCGTTGCATGTCGTTTGCGAAGAGGGCAAGAAGGGGCAGACCTGCGGCAGGCGGGGGCAAGGGGGCTGCGTGATCGAGCTAGACCGGGTTGCAATGAGTTATGGCGGGGGGGAACTCTTTGGCGATATCTCGCTGAAGGTACAGCCTGGCTCGTTTCATTTTCTGACCGGGCCGTCAGGCGCGGGGAAAACCACGTTTCTCAAGCTGTGCTATGGTGCGTTGCGGCCAACGGCAGGGCAGGTGCGGCTGTTTGGGCAGGATGTGCGGGGGCTGGGGCGCGATGATGTGGCCTTGATGCGGCGGCGTATCGGGGTGGTGCATCAGGATGTGCAGTTTCTTGATCACTTGAGTGTGGCGGATAATGTGGCGCTGCCTTTGACCGTTTCGGGCCGTGACAGTGCAGATCAATTGGCCAATCTTGATGAACTTTTGGCTTGGGTTGGGTTGCGCGCGCGCGCGGATGCGCGGCCTGCCGAACTCTCGGGGGGTGAACGGCAACGGGCCGCTTTGGCGCGGGCGGTGATCATGCAGCCGGAAGTGGTTTTGGCGGATGAGCCTACGGGGAATATCGACTGGGAAATGTCGCAGCGTTTGTTGCAATTGTTGGTGGAATTGAACCGGATGGGCACGACGATCTTGGTGGCGACCCATGATCTAAACCTGATCCGCGCAGCCAAGAGCCAAGTGCAAACGCGGGTGTTGCGGATTTCCAATCGGCGGCTGCAACTGGCGGGGGCAGATCTATGACCCGGCTGCGCGCGATTTTGGCCGAGGGGGTGGCGTTGGTCATTGGCGATCCTCAAGCGGATCGATTGGTGCCGCCGACGGGATTTACCGCGCGGTTGACCACTTTTGCAGCTGGGGCGATGGCGTTTTTGGCGGTATTTGCCTTGGCGTTATCCTTGGCGTCGGGGCGGTTGGCGGCGCGCTGGTCGGAGGAGTTGGCGCGGTCGTCGACTATTCGGATCTCTGCTCCAGCGGAGGAGCGGGCGGCACAAACCGAGGCCGTGCTACGAATTTTGCAGGCCACGCCGGGCGTGGCACAAGCGCGGGCTATTCCCGCAGAGGAAGCGGCGGCGCTTTTGGAGCCATGGTTTGGTCCGAATTTGCCACTCGATACGCTGCCTGTGCCGCAGCTGATCGAAGTGGTGGAGGAGAGCACAGGGTTTGATCCGCAGGGGTTGCGATTGCGGCTGACTGCGGAAGTGCCCGGTGCGGTGTTGGATGATCACACGCGATGGCGCGCGCCTTTGGTGCAAGCGGCGAGCAGGCTGAGGATTTTGGGGCTTTTGTCGATCCTGCTGATCGGGGCAACAACGGCGGCGATGATCACTTTGGCGGCGCAGGCGGCTTTGGCGGCGAATGCTCAGGTGATTGCCGTTCTGCGCCTCGTGGGCGCACAGGATGGCTATATCGCGCAGGCCTTTGTGCGGCGGTTTACTCTGCGCGCTTTGAGTGGTGCGGGGATTGGCGTGGCATTTGGGCTTGTTGCGGTTTGGCTTTTGCCGTCGGCGCAGGAGGCGGGTGGATTTTTGACCGGACTTGGGTATCGCGGCTGGCATTGGGTGCTGCCGCTGGTGATCCCGGTTTTGGGCGCAGGGGTGGCCTTTGTCGCGACTTCGGCGGCGGCGCGGCGTGTTTTGCGGGAGTTGACCTGATGCGGTGGATACGTTCGATCCTGTTCGAGTTGCAAGTCTATCCCATGCTGGTGGTGATTGGCCTGCTTTACATGCCGCTGGCATTGTGGAGCCCGGAAGGGGCACGGCGGGGGTGCAAGGCCTATTGTCGCTGGGTGTTCTGGACGGCGCGTTGGATGGTGGGAATTCGTTGCGAGGTGCGGGGCACGCCACCGCAGGGGGCGGTGCTGATCGCGGCCAAGCATCAGAGCTTTCTCGATATTTTGATGATTTTCAACGCGATCCCTTCGGGCAAGTTCATCATGAAGCGCGAGATCTTGTGGACGCCGGTAATCGGTCTTTACGGGATGCGGATCGGCTGTGTGGCGGTGAACCGTGGCAAGCGGGGTCTGGCGATCAGCAAGATGCTCAAGGATGTGGCGGCGGGGCTGTCCAAGCCGGGGCAATTGATCATCTATTCCCAGGGCACGCGGGTGCCGCCCGGAGAAAAGAGGCCCTATAAGGTGGGCACGGGGCTGCTCTATGAGCAGTTGGGGCAGAGCTGTGCTCCGGTGTCGACCAATGTGGGGGTCTTCTGGTCAAAGCGCGGCATTTTGAAAAATCCTGGGGTGGCAGTGGTTGAGTTCTTGCCGGTGATTGAGGCAGGACTGGAGCGCGATGTCTTCATGGAGCGCTTGGAGCATGAGGTGGAAACCGCCTCGGAGGCGTTGCTGGTGGAGGCGGGCTTTGCGCTGGCTTGACGATATTGAGGCGTTGGAGGCGCTTTATGGGGCGGCTTCTGCGAATCCATTAAGAAAGGTCGCGCGGCGCATGACGCCAGCCTATCGACAATGGATCGCGGCGTCGCGTTTCGTGGTGGTGGAAAGTGTGGGACCGGAGGGCACCGATGCCAGCCCGAGGGGCGATGATGGCCCGGTTGTGCTGGAACTGGATCCCGGCACTTTGGCGATGCCAGATTGGCGCGGGAATAATCGGCTTGATACGCTACGAAACCTAATTGGCGATCCGCGGATTTCGCTGATGTTCATGGTGCCGGGCGAGATGAGTGTGGTGCGGGTGAATGGCCGGGCCCGGATCACCGATGATGCCGGATTGGTGGCGCGGTTCGAGAAGGCTGGTAAGCGGCCTGCAACGGTGATTGTGGTGGAGATTGCAGAGATCTACGCGCAATGTGCCAAGGCGCTGATGCGGGCAGGGATCTGGGGGCGCAATGAGGCGGAGCGGGTTCCATCTCTGGGGGCGATCCTGAGTGAGATGACACAAGGTGACGTTGATGGCACCGCCTTTGACGCGGCTTGGCCCGCGCGGGCGCAGGAGACGTTTTGGTAAGCGCATCATCAGGACTGGGGAAAGCGCCTTGCAAGGCGCTTTCAAGCGGTTTGCAAACCGCTTCCTAAGGCCGTTGCAACGGCCTTAGGATGGGCGCTGGGGTTAGGCGTGGATCGCGCCATCGCCGCAGGCCAGTGCTGCTTCGCGCACCGCTTCGGAGAAGGTGGGGTGAGCGTGGCAGGTGAGCGCGAGGTCTTGGGCAGAGGCGCCGAATTCCATTGCGACACAGACTTCATGGATCAGATCGCCTGCTGCTGGGCCAATGATGTGACAGCCCAAGATGCGGTCGGTGTCTTTGTCTGCGAGAATTTTGACGAAGCCATCGCCTGCGAAGACGGCTTTGGCGCGGCCATTGCCCATGAAGGAAAACTTGCCAACCTTATAGGCGCGGCCTTCGGCTTTGAGTTGCTCTTCGGTGGCCCCGACATTGGCGACTTCGGGGTGGGTGTAGATCACACCGGGGATGACGGCGTAGTTCACATGGCCATGTTTGCCTGCGACGACTTCCGCGACGGCCATGCCTTCGTCTTCGGCTTTATGGGCCAGCATGGGCCCATCGATAGCGTCGCCGATGGCATAGATGCCTTTGACAGAGGTTTGCCAATGCGCGTCGGTTTCGATTTGGCCGCGTTTGCTCAGAGTGACGCCCAGTGTGTCGAGGCCAAGGCCGGTGGTTAAGGGGCGGCGGCCGGTGGCGACCAGCACGACATCGGCGTCGAGCGAGTGCTCGCTGTCGTCTTTTTTCAGTTTGTAATGGACGGTCGCGCCGTTTTTCTTGGTTTCGGTGCTTTGCACTGCTGCGCCCATGATGAACTTGAGCCCTTGTTTTTCAAGAAGGCGCTTGAAGCTCTTTTGCACTTCGCCATCCATTCCGGGGGTGATGGCGTCGAGATATTCAATCACGGTCACCTCTGCGCCCAAGCGCGCATAGACGGAGCCCAGTTCGAGACCGATGACGCCTGCGCCGATCACGGCGAGGGAGCGTGGGATCTTGCCCAAGGTGAGCGCGCCTGTGGAGGTGACGACGGTCTCTTCATCCACGGTGACGCCGGGCAGTGAGGCGGGTTCGGAGCCGGAGGCGATGATGATCGACTTGGCTTCATGCAGCTCGTCGCCGACTTTCACCTGACCTGCGGCGGGGATCGACGCCCAGCCTTTGATCCAGGTTACCTTGTTCTTTTTGAACAGAAATTCGATGCCCTTGGTGTTGCCTTCGATCACCTCGTCCTTGTAGGCGAGCATCTGTTTCCAATCCACCGAGGGGGATTTGCCCTTGAGGCCCATCTTTGCGAAGTTGTGTTCGGCTTCGTGCAGTTGGTGGGAGGCATGCAAGAGCGCTTTGGAGGGGATGCAGCCGACGTTCAGGCAGGTGCCGCCCAGCGTCTCGCGGCCTTCGACGCAGGCGACTTTCAGGCCGAGTTGGGCGCAACGGATGGCGCAGACATAGCCGCCGGGGCCGGCGCCGATCACGATCACATCAAAGGTTGCCATGGGATTTTCTCCAATTTTGAGCCGTATGATTTACGTATGGGTTGCGTATGGGTTGCGTCATGACGTCAGGAGGCCTCCGCGTAGGTCCATGCGGCGCGGCGTTGGGGCGTCAGGATGGCAGTTTTGGTCTCGGAAAACCAGCGGGCGCAGGCAGCTTCTGCCGCAGCGATGGCGGGATCAGCGCGCCAAGCGGCCAAGCGACGCGTTGTGCCGGGCATGTGGCGCAGGATGGAGCGCTCTTGGATCGCATTTTGATTGGCGGCACGGTGCCATTTCCAGCCCAAGAAATAGCGTTGGTAGGTGTTGGGGCCGTTTTGCCCATCGCCACGCGGATTTTTCAGCACGAAGAGGTCGTCGGATTTGACGGCGTAGTGATTGAGGCAGGCCGCGTCGAGGCATAGGGCGCGGTCGAGGGGCTGGTATTTGCGAAACTTGCGGTGAGAGAGCAGTTGGCGGTTGTCGAGCGGGGCGCCCAAGGCGTTGACGACCCGCGGTTGGGGGATGCGGGGGGCTTGGGGCATATGGTCATGGGCATGGGCGAAGGCGGCGCGGCGGAAGAGCGATTTGAAGTTCACGTGCTCGGGGTCGGCTGCGGCCTCGGCGCGTTGGAAGGTATCCAGAACAGAGCCGCCGGGCCCGGCATGGGGCCAATCCGCAAGGCCTGCATTGCCGAAGAAGCGCCACGCCAGCGCAATCACGTCACTGTCGCCTGCGACGTCGAGGAGATCTGCGAGATATCCCTTGCCCAAGCGGATGTTGAGAAACTCATCGGCGTCGATGAAGAGAAGCCATGTGATGTCTGAGCCGTCCAGCGCGGGGAGCGCGGCGCGGATGCCGCTGTCTTGGGGGGCTTGGCCGGGGGCTGGGTTGTGGCGAAGATGGGTGACAAGGCCGCGCTCGGCAAGGAGATCGAGCAGGGTATCAGAGCCATCGGTGCAATCATTGGTGCAGACCACGGCGCGGTCAAAGCCGATTTCAAGGTGATAGGCGAGCCACTCCAAGACAAACAGCCCCTCGTTCCGCATGCAGGCGACGACAGCGGCCTTTTCGGGGAGGGGAGAAGCAGGCGCGGTGGGCATGAGATCAGACCAAAGAGTGCAAGAGCATCGTGACAGTGGCGCCGAAGCCGACAAACCAGATCAGCGAGCGCCACGGGCTGAGGCCCAGCAGATACGCGGGCACATAGGCCACGCGTGCCATGAGGTAAGTCGCGGCGCAGAGATTTGTGAGACCGGAGGATTTATCCGAGAGGGTGATCACGGTGACAGCGATGGTGAAAAAGATCAGCCCTTCGAAATGGTTGTTCAACGCACGCTGGGCCCGGCCTGCTGCTCCGGTGAGCTGGCGGGGTGTGTCCCTTGGGCCCATGGCGTATTTCGGGCCGACCTGAAGATTGGCCAGCACGGAATAAAGCGCGAATTGAGCGGCTTGGAGAAGACCGGCAAGGGCGAGGGCGGTGAGTTCGGGGGTCATGAAAGGACACCTCAGGCGGTGTGGGCGCACGGGTGCGTTCGCGCGACCCAAGGGGAACCCCGCCCTAAGGGAGGGCGGGGTCTGGATTTGTGATCAGAGATCCATCAGCAGGCGGCGGGGATCTTCCAGCGCTTCCTTGACGCGAACGAGGAAGGTCACGGCGCCTTTGCCGTCCACGACACGGTGGTCATATGACAGGGCGAGATACATCATCGGGCGGATGACGATCTGGCCGTTCACCACGACGGGGCGGTCTTGGATCTTGTGCATGCCGAGGATGCCCGATTGTGGCGGGTTCAGGATGGGCGAGGACATCAGCGAGCCATACACGCCCCCGTTGGAGATGGTGAAAGAGCCACCCTGCATATCGGCCATCGAGAGTTTGCCGTCGCGGGCGCGGATGCCCAGTTCCGCGATTTTCTTTTCGATGGCGGCAAAGCCCATTTGATCGGCGTCGCGGACGACCGGAACCACGAGGCCCGTTGGGGTGCCGACAGCGACGCCCATGTGGACATAGTTCTTGTAGACGATGTCGTTTCCGTCGATTTCGGAGTTCACCTCTGGCACCTCTTTGAGGGCGTGGGTGCAGGCTTTGACGAAGAAGGACATGAAGCCGAGTTTGGTTTTGTGCTTCTTCTCGAAGGCGTCTTTGTATTCGTTCCGCAGCTCCATGATGCCGGACATGTCCACCTCGTTATAGGTGGTGAGCATGGCGGCGGTATTTTGAGCGTCTTTCAGGCGGCGGGCGATTGTGGCGCGCAGACGGGTCATTTTTACGCGCTCTTCGCGCGCCGCGTCATCGGCGGGCACCGGGGCGCGCGGGATGGCGGCGGCAGCGGGAGCCGCCGTGGAGGCCGCAGCAGCAGCGCGCGCCACGTCATCTTTCATCACGCGGCCATCGCGGCCTGTGCCTGTGACTTGATCACGCGAGAGGCCAGCTTCGGCCATGGCTTTTTTCGCGGCCGGGGCGTCTTCGATGTCTTTTGCGGCGGGTGCGGGCGCAGCGGCTGCGGCCGGGGCTGCAGCGGCTTTGGGCGCGGCAGCGGCAGCGCCTGCCCCTGCCGAAATCACGCCGAGCTGTGCTTTGGCGTCGACCGTGGCCCCTTCGGGGGCGAGAATTTCGGCCAGCACGCCTGCGGCAGGCGCGGGCACTTCGACGGAGACTTTATCGGTTTCGAGTTCGCAGAGCATTTCGTCCTGCGCCACCGTGTCGCCGACCTTTTTGAACCAGGTCGAGACTGTGGCCTCGGTCACGCTTTCACCCAAGGAGGGCACCATTACTTTAACGGTCTCAGCCATGTCAGACCCTTTCGTTTCCGTCGTTGCGGGCTTGTCGTTGGAGCCGCCAGAGGCAGCAGGTTTTGCCATGAGAGGCGCGGAGGCGCTTCCATCTTCAAGGAGGGCGAGCAAGGCGTTTACGCCTACGGTTTCGCCTTCCTTGGCGATGAGTTCACCGAGGATGCCAGCGGCGGGCGCGGGCACTTCGACGGTGACCTTGTCGGTTTCGAGTTCGCAGAGCATTTCATCAGCGGCCACCCTGTCACCCGGTTTTTTGAACCAGGTGGCGATGGTGGCCTCGCTGACGCTTTCGCCAAGTGTGGGGACGCGGATTTCTATGCCCATGCGTTATTTCCCCCGGACCGTCAGGGCCTCGTCGATCAACGCCTGTTGCTCGGACTTGTGCTTGGAGCCAAGACCCGTGGCAGGAGATGCCGAGGCTGCGCGGCCCGCGTAGGTCGGGCGCCCGTGCTTGGCTTTGATCCGGTTGAGCACCCATTCGATATTGGGCTCGACGAAGGACCAGTAGCCTTGGTTTTTCGGCTCTTCTTGGCACCAGACCATTTCAGCCGTTTTGAAACGCTCGAGTTCCTTGGAGAGTGACTGCGCCGGGAAGGGGTAGAATTGCTCGAGGCGCAGCAAGTAAACATCGTCGAGGCCACGGGCGTCGCGCTCGTCGAGAAGGTCGTAGTAGACCTTGCCGGAGCACATGACGACGCGCTTGATTTCGGCGTCGGGCTTGAGGGTCATTTCGGAGTGGCCCTTTTGCGCGTCATCCCAGAGGACGCGGTGGAAGGACGAGCCGGTGGTGAAATCCTCGGCATCCGAAATGGCCATCTTGTGACGCAGAAGCGATTTGGGCGTCATCAGGATCAGCGGCTTGCGGTAGGAGCGGTGCAGCTGGCGGCGCAGAATGTGGAAGTAGTTGGCGGGCGTTGAGCAATTCGCCACGATCCAGTTGTCACCGCCGCACATTTGCAAGAAGCGCTCGGGGCGGGCGGAGGAGTGTTCCGGGCCTTGGCCTTCGTAGCCATGCGGCAAGAGCACCACGAGGCCAGACATGCGAAGCCATTTCGACTCGCCCGAGGAGATGAACTGGTCGAACATGATCTGCGCGCCGTTGGCGAAATCGCCAAACTGCGCTTCCCACATGGTGAGCGCATTGGGTTCTGCGAGCGAGAAACCGTATTCAAACCCGAGAACCGCATATTCGGAGAGCATCGAGTCGATGACCTCGTAGCGTGCCTGTCCATCGCGGATGTGATTGAGCGGATAGTACCGCTCTTCGGTTTCTTGATCGATGATACCGGAGTGGCGCTGGGAGAAAGTGCCGCGCGTGGCGTCTTGGCCGGAGAGGCGCACCGGATAGCCTTCGAGCAGCAACGAACCGAAGGCCAGCGCTTCGCCTGTCGCCCAATCGAAGCCCGTGCCCGAAGTGAACATGGCTTTCTTGGTGTCCAAGAGGCGTTCGACGGTTTTGTGGACCTTATGCGTCTCGGGCACACGGGTGAGCGCGCTGCCGATATCGGCCAGCGTTTGGGGGCTTACCGAGGTTTCGCCGCGCTGGTATTTGTCTTCCTTTTCGCGATCGAGATGCGACCAGCGTCCATCGAGCCAGTCGGCCTTGTTGGGACGGTAATCTTTTGCTGCCTCGAACTCTTCGTTCAGCTTGGCCTGAAACGCGGTTTTCATGTCCTCGATCTCGCCCTCGGGGATCAAACCGTCGGCGACGAGGCGTTCGGTGTAGAGGGTGAGCGTGGTTTTCTGCTTTTTGATCCGGTTATACATTGCCGGGTTGGTGAACATCGGCTCGTCGCCTTCGTTGTGACCAAAGCGGCGGTAGCAGAAGATATCGATGACAACATCTTTGTGGAACTTCTGGCGGAACTCGGTGGCCACTTTGGCGGCATGCACCACAGCTTCCGGGTCGTCGCCATTGACGTGGAAGATCGGGGCTTCCACCATCAGGGCGATATCGGTCGGGTAGGGCGAGGAGCGCGAGAAATGCGGCGCGGTGGTGAAGCCGATCTGGTTATTCACCACGATATGGATCGTGCCGCCGGTGCGGTGACCTTTGAGGCCCGAAAGACCGAAGCATTCGGCCACAACACCTTGGCCTGCGAAGGCCGCATCGCCATGCAACAAGATCGGCATGACTTGGGTGCGATCCGTGTCGTTGAGTTGGTCTTGCTTGGCGCGGACCTTGCCGATGACCACCGGATTGACCGCCTCGAGGTGAGAGGGGTTTGCGGTGAGCGACAAGTGGACGGTGTGGCTGTCGAAGGTACGGTCAGAGGAGGCGCCGAGGTGGTATTTCACATCGCCTGAGCCATCCACGTCTTCGGGTTTGAAAGAGCCTCCTTGGAACTCGTTAAGGATGGCTTTGTATGGCTTGCCCATCACGCTGGCGAGCACGTTGAGGCGGCCCCGGTGGGGCATGCCGATAACGATTTCTTTGACGCCGAGACTGCCGCCGCGCTTGATGATCTGCTCCATCGCGGGGATCAGCGCCTCGCCGCCATCAAGGCCGAAGCGCTTGGTGCCCATGAATTTCACATGGAGGAATTTTTCCCAGCCTTCGGCTTCGACCATCTTGTTGAGGATGGCTTTGCGGCCTTCGCGGGTGAAGGTGATTTCCTTGCCGTAACCCTCGATCCGCTCTTTGAGCCAGCCGGCTTCTTCAGGGTTCGAGATATGCATGTATTGCAGTGCAAAGGTGCCGCAATAGGTGCGTTTGACGATATCGATGATCTGGCGCATCGACGCATGGGTCAGGCCCAGCACGTTATCGATGAAGATCGGGCGATCCATATCGGCTTCGGTGAAGCCGTAGGAGACAGGATCAAGCTCGGGGTGGAGGGTTTTGTCGCGCATGCCCAGCGGGTCGATATCGGCCACGAGATGGCCACGGATCCGGTAGGCGCGGATGATCATCAGGGCGCGGATCGAGTCGATCACGGCGCGCTGGAGTTGCTCGGCAGAGAGAGCGACGCCTGTATCAGAGGCCTTGGCCACGATCTTTTGACCTGCGGCTTTTCCCTCGGCTCCGGCAGCGGCGGGCCACAGACCTGTGAGCGCGGCGGTCAGGTCGTCGGAGGGCTGCGGCGGCCAATCGGCGCGCGCCCATGAGGGGCCAGCGGCTTCGCGTTTGACATCCATCTCGGCATCGCCAAGAGCGCGAAAGAACTCGGCCCACGCGGCGTCGACCGAACTGGGGTCTTGGGCGTAGCGCGCTTGCAGCTGCTCGAGGTATTCGGCGTTATGCCCCTGCATGAAAGAAGAGGCGTGGAAGGTCGAGTTGGGGGTCTGTTCGGTCATCTGATGCGTCCTCAGTGAGAGGTCAGGGTGAAATTTGGCCCGGAAGCCGGGTGAATGTCAGCCTCCCGTCCGGTAGGAAGGGAGGCCAAAAGGATCAGGGCTAGGCACCCGATCAGGGACAGGAAAAGCAGCGATAAGGACGGCGGTTTGGACTGACCCAAGATGCCCCCCATGTCACTTATCCCTTGATTGCCTTCATCACGGCTTCGCCCAGATGTGCCGGGCTTTCCGCGACGACGATGCCAGCAGCGCGCATCGCTTCAATTTTCGATTCCGCGTCGCCCTTGCCACCCGAGACGATGGCCCCGGCGTGGCCCATGCGGCGGCCTTTGGGGGCGGTGCGGCCCGCGATGAAGCCTGCGGTGGGCTTCCAGCGGCCCTTTTTACGCTCATCCGCGAGGAATTGCGCCGCTTCTTCTTCGGCAGAGCCACCGATTTCGCCGATCATGATGATCGAGGTGGTTTCGGGATCTGCAAGGAACATTTCGAGCACGTCGATATGTTCGGTGCCTTTGATCGGGTCGCCACCAATGCCCACTGCGGTGGACTGGCCAAGGCCGAGATCGGTGGTTTGCTTGACGGCCTCATAGGTGAGGGTGCCCGAGCGCGAAACAACGCCGACGGACCCCCGGCGGTGGATGTGGCCGGGCATGATGCCGATCTTGCAGGCGTCCGGCGTGATCACGCCGGGGCAGTTCGGGCCGATCAGGCGCGATTTGGAATGCGCCAGCGCGCGTTTGACACGCATCATGTCAAGCACCGGGATGCCTTCGGTGATGCAGACGATCAATTCCATTTCAGCGTCGATGGCTTCGAGGATCGAGTCCGCCGCGAAGGGCGGTGGCACGTAGATCACCGAAGCATTGGCCGAAGTGACAGCGCGCGCTTCGTGGACCGAGTTGAAAACGGGCAAACCGAGGTGGTCGGTGCCGCCTTTGCCGGGGGTCACGCCGCCGACCATTTGCGTGCCATAGGCAATCGCTTGTTCGGAGTGGAAGGTGCCTTGGCTGCCGGTGAAGCCTTGGCAGATGACCTTGGTGTTCTTATCAACGAGGACTGCCATTTGATTACCCCTTCACGGCCTTGACGATCTTCTGGGCGGCATCGGCGAGGTTGTCGCCCGCGATGACGTTGAGACCAGAGTTCGCAATGATTTCCTTGCCCTTCTCGACATTGGTGCCTTCGAGACGGACGACCAGTGGCACTTGAAGGCCCACTTCTTTTACCGCGGCGATCACGCCTTCGGCGATGACGTCGCAGCGCATGATGCCGCCGAAGATATTGACGAGAATGCCTTTGACGTTGGGATCGGAGGTGATGATCTTGAACGCTTCGGTGACTTTTTCCTTGGTGGCGCCGCCGCCGACGTCGAGGAAGTTGGCGGGCTCGGCACCGTAGAGCTTGATGATGTCCATCGTGGCCATCGCCAGACCTGCGCCGTTGACCATGCAACCGATTTCACCGTCGAGGGCGATGTAGTTGAGGTCAAATTTGGAGGCGGCCAGTTCTTTGGGGTCTTCTTCGGTCTCGTCTTTGAGCGCCTGAATATCGGCGTGGCGATAGAGAGCGTTGCCATCGAAGGATACTTTTGCGTCGAGCACCTTGAGATCGCCCTTGTCGGTCACGATCAGCGGGTTGATTTCGAGCATCTCCATGTCCTTCTCGGTGAAGGCTTTGTAGAGAAGGTTCATCAGGCCGACGCATTGTTTGATTTGTGCGCCTTCGAGACCCAGAGCAAAGGCGATGCGGCGACCGTGAAAGCCCTGAAGGCCCGTGGCCGGATCGACTGTGAAGGTATGGATTTTCTCGGGCGTAGAGGCGGCCACTTCTTCGATGTCCATGCCGCCCTCGGTGGAGCAGACGAAGGAGATGCGCGACGTGGCGCGATCGACGAGGAGCGCGAGATAGAGTTCGCGGGAGATGCCGGAGCCAGCCTCGATATAGACGCGGTTCACTTGCTTGCCCACGGGGCCGGTTTGATGCGTGACCAAGGTGCGGCCGAGCATCTTTTTGGCTTCTTCGGCGGCTTCTTCGACCGATTTGGTCAGGCGCACACCGCCTTTTTCACCCGCGTCTGCTTCTTTGAATTTGCCTTTGCCGCGGCCACCTGCGTGGATCTGCGCCTTGACCACCCAAAGCGGGCCGTCCATTTCGCCTGCTGCGGTTTTTGCGTCTTCGGCTTTTAGGACGACGCGGCCATCGCTGACCGGGGCGCCATAAGAGCGAAGCAGCGCCTTCGCCTGATACTCGTGGATGTTCATCGGTGAGACCGTCCCATCATTTGCTGCGTTTGCGTGGTCGTATAAGGGTTAGATTTATTGTTTCCTAAGGAAATAACGGCTGTGCCGCCCAATTGTTTAAAGTTTTCTCGGTTTGTGATCACAGTTTAAATGGGTGTGATCACATTTCGGTATACAATTGCATGCGGATAAAATCGATTCGCCTCCGCGCCTCAGGCTGCTAGGGTAATGGCAGTGGTTTGAGGGGAAATGGCATGCGTGAAGCCAGTTGGGCAGTGGTCATGACGGCGGATGAGCCGTTGGAGCTGCTTTTGGCGAATACGGCATGGCATTTGGCGACAGGGGCGCTGGAGGTGCATGTCTGCCTTGATCGCCCCGATGACCCCGCAGCAGAGGCATTGGCGGCCATCGCGGGCGTGGTCGTGACGCGCTGCGACACGGACCATTGGGCGGAGTTGGCCCCAAACTGGGGGCGACCGCCGTTGCAGATGCGACGCCAAGCCCTCAACGCCAACCATGCGCGGCTGCATACGCGGGCGGACTGGATCATTCACCTCGATGCCGATGAGTTTCTGCGCCAAGACGCAGCTTTGGGGCGGGAATTGGCCTGTTTTACCGGGATGGATCATGAAATCCGTTTTCCGGTCTGGGAGCGGGCCTATCTGGACGCGGCACCGACGGGGATATTTGACGGCGTGTTTCGCACCACGACCAAGCCCTTGCGCCCCATGGCGGCGGCAATATTGGGCGATGACGAGCGCTATATGATTGATGGGATGATGGGGCATTCCGAGGGCAAATGCGCGGTGCCGACAGAAGGCAATTGGAGAATTGGGATCCACTGGTCGTTTCGCGGCAAGGGACCGCAGACCAAATCCAATCGGGTTCCGTCGCCCGGTGTGCGGCTGTTGCATTTCGACGGGCTGACGCCGCTGCATTTTCTGATCAAGCTGGTGCGTTATGCGGGCCATGAGGCAGAGGATTTGGTCCGGCTGGTTTCGGAAAACCGTCGGGTGCAGATCGCGGAGTTGGCATTGGGGCCGCGCGCGCTGCATGATCGGCTGCGGGTGCTTGATGGCGAGAAATGTGACTGGCTGGCGGGATTTGGGCTGATGGATCGGCGCGGTTTTGATCCCCGGCCCGAGATGGAGCGGGTGCTGGGCCGGGTGCCGGAATTGAGCGTGGACGCGTTTGATGCGGCGCTGCGCGCGCGCTATCCAGAGGAAGTCGCGGCGCTAGAGGCGTTGGGTCTTTAGGCGATCACTGGGCCGATTTTTCAGCCAGCGCCAGCATGAGTTGCGTGGCGATGCCCATGTCTTGCACGGAAATCCATTCAAGCGGGCCGTGGATATTTTGCATGCCTGTAAAGAGGTTTGGGCAAGGCACGCCCATTTCGGTAAGGCGCGACCCATCCGTGCCGCCACGGATGGGCACAGAAACGGGTGTGATCCCTAAAGAGCGGGCGGCATCGCAGGCCAGTTCGACAGGGGTCATGTCCTTTTCCAGCCAATAGCGCATGTTGCGGTATTGCGGGGTGATGGTGCAGGTGATGCGGGCGCGTGGCTCGGTGGCGGCGACTGCGGCGCAGACTTGTTGAAGGAGCGCGCCTTTTGCGGCAAGGCCGTCGCGCTCGAAATCGCGCAGAATAAATTTGATCCGCATTTCTGACGACCCACCTGTCATGTCGGTCGCATGAATGAAGCCTTCGCGCCCCGCCGTGGTTTCGGGGGTTTGCGTGGCTTGGGGGAGGGTGTCGATGATCTTGGCGGCGAGATGGATGGCGTTGACGAGTTTCCCGGTGGCATATCCCGGATGGATCGAGACACCTGTGACGGTGACTGTGGCCCCGTCGGCGGAAAAGGTTTCATATTCGATTTCGCCCACTGCTCCGCCATCGAATGTATAGGCAAAATCGACGCCGAGGTCTTTGGGCAGGCGACTGTCGACGCCGCGGCCAATCTCTTCGTCGGGGGTAAAGGCGAGGCGCAGGGTGGGGCGGTTGATCTCTGGTGTGGCAAGGAGGTGGCGCGCGGCGGTCATGAGGATGGCGACACCGGCCTTGTCATCGGCTCCGAGCAGCGTGGTGCCAGAGGCGGTCACGATATCATGGCCAATTTTTTGGGCCAGATAGGGGAATTCGTCGGGAGAGAGCGAGAGGTCGGGGGCGTCTGGGAAGGAGATGGCCCCCCCATTATAGCCTTTGATCACCCGCGGTTTAACGCCTGTGGCGTTGAATTGGGGCGCGGTGTCGACATGGGCGAGAAAGCCTACCGTGGGGCCGGGCGCGGTGCCGGGAATGGTGGCAAGCACGGTGCCATAGTCGGTCAAGGTGACATCGGCGGCGCCCATCTCTTCCAGTTCGGATTTGAGCAGGTGGAGAATGTCATATTGGCAGGCGGTAGATGGGGCGCTGGGGCTGTCGGCATCGGATTGGCTGTCGATCGCGGCGTAGCGGCAAAGACGGGTTTCAAGCTCGGTGTGAAAGTCTGACATGGCGGCACCTTTGGTTTTCGCCTGATCTGGCGGTGGGTGGAGGAAGAAGTCAACCGGAGCTGGAGCCTCGGGGCCTCGGAGCCTCGGTGTTGGGCAGAGGAAGGTTGAGGCCTTGGGGGTTGGGCCTTGATATGACAGACTGACCAGCACGTCAGCGGGAGGGACGGCCGATGCATCCAACGATTTCACAGATGATGGCAGTGGTGGCAGAAGGCCGAGAAGACGAGATCGCACCCTTGTTGGCCGAAGAGGTGCAGTTTTTGCCACCGACCTATTGGAAGACTTGGGTAGGACGGGCGCCTGTGGCCGCTGTCTTGGGCCATGTCGGGCGGGTGTTTGAGGGGTTTCGCTATCGCCGTGTCATGGGGCAGGGCGTAGATTGGGCCTTGGAATTCGAGTGCAAGATCGGTGCATTGGACGCTGTCGGGGTCGATCTGATCACACTCGATGAGGCGGGGTTGATTGTGCGATTTGAAGTGGCGATGCGGCCTTTGAAATCAGTGGAGGCGCTTCGGGCTGCGATGAATGCCGCGGTGGCAGGCGACGCGCGGTTCTTGGCGTTTCGGAGTGCGTTGCAGTGAGTGCGCTTGGGGCTGTGACCCGGATTGAAGGGTGGGGCGATGCGAATATTCGATAATATTCTCTCGGACCGAGGCTCGAAATACGCGGTGTCGGGCGGTCCTTGCACCAGTGAGGCCGAGGCGCGGGCGATGGTGGCCAAATTGTGCGAGACACGCAAATTTGCCAAGGCGAGCCATCATAGCTGGGGGCTTTTGACGGCTGATGGCCCGATCAAGGCCGATGATGGCGAAGCGGGCGCAGGTATGGTGATCTTGAGGATGCTGGAGCGCGCGGAGTTGCGTGGGCATGTGATTATCGTGACGCGGTGGTTTGGTGGCAAACATCTGGGCGGAGATCGGTTTCGACATATTCAGGAGGCCGTTCGGCTCTATCTGGCCGAGATTGCCTGAGGTGGATAGCGCTCTGTGATTGCGTTTTGGTCGTTGCGCTGCCACAGTTTTGGCTGTGATGGAGGGCGTGCGGATGATCCCGAGTTATGAAGAGATGATGCTACCGCTTTTGCGCGCTTTGGCGGGGGGCGCCTAGCCCGCCAAGCGACGCGATAGAGGTGGCAGCCAAAGCATTGAATGGTGCGCTGCAAGATGAGGTTTTGGAGTTGATCCGGGGGATGGATCCTTTCGCCTTTGAGCGGTTGGGCGTCCTGCCTTGCAGCAATTTGTCGGCAGTTTGACGGGAGAAGGCGCCACGAAAGGGGTGTTTGTGACGACCTCTTCCTATTCGGCAGAGGCGCGTGGCTATGTGGAGCGGGTTCAGCAGCGGATCATTTTGATCGATGGGGCAGAATTGGCGCGGCTCTTGGTGCGCCATTCTGTGGGGGTGCGCGTGGTGCAGACCATTGAGATCAAAGCGATTGATGAGAATATCTTTGCCGATTTGTGAGCGCAGAAAGCCTTTTGCAAAAGGCTTGGCAACACCCTTGCAAGGGTGTTGAAACGCCCTTGCAAGGGCGTTCAGCGGGTGGGGACGGGCTCTTCGCCGCGGTAATCATAAAAGCCGCGTTTGGTTTTGCGGCCAAGCCAGCCGGCTTCGACATATTTCGTCAGTAGCGGGCAGGGGCGGTATTTTGTGTCGGCAAGGCCTTCGTGCAGCACGTGCATGATGGCGAGGCAGGTGTCGAGGCCGATGAAATCCGCAAGTTCCAACGGGCCCATCGGGTGGTTGGCGCCGAGTTTCATCGCCTGATCTATGGAGCGCACATTTCCGACGCCTTCGTAGAGGGCGTAGACGGCTTCGTTGATCATTGGGATCAGGATGCGGTTGACGATGAAGGCCGGGTAATCTTCGGCGCTGGCGGCGGTTTTGCCCAAGCGATCAACCACGGCGTGGCAGGCGTCATAGGTGGGTTGATCGGTGGCGATGCCGCGGATCAGTTCGACGAGTTGCATCACGGGCACGGGGTTCATGAAGTGGAACCCCATGAACCGCTCGGGACGATCGGTGCGGCTGGCGAGGCGTGTGATGGAAATCGACGAGGTATTTGAGGTGAGGATCGTGTGTGGGGCCAGATGGGGGGTCAGGCTTTCGAAGATCTTGTTCTTGATCTCCTCGCGCTCTGTTGCGGATTCAATGATCAGATCGGTTTGACCGACATCGGCAATGGCTTGTGTGGTGCGGATGCGGGCCATGGCGGCGGCCTTGTCTTCCGGGGAGGTTTTGCCACGGGTGACTTGGCGCTCCATGTTCTTGTCGATGGTGGCCACGGCGCGCGCGAGGGCATCTTGGTTGATGTCGTTGAGCAGCACGTCAAAGCCGGCTTGGGCCATGACATGAGCGATGCCATTGCCCATTTGACCTGCTCCGACGACGCCGATTGTGCGGATGTCCATAGCGCTCTCTCCTGCTTGTTGGGGTGACCATAGGTCTGGTTGCTGCCCGGCTGCAAGGCTTGCCGCGCGTCGGCGAGGACCGATGGGCGCAGATCAGGTGCTGGTCAGACGCTGGCGATAGGCAGGATCGCTCAAATTTTCGCATTAGCATTTCAGAAAGAACCTTGCCGCAAAGTGACTTTGGGTGAGAAATTTTTGGGGTGGGTGGGATGACCTACGAAATGAAGGGCGCGCAGGCGCTTGACTATCGGTATTGCCATTATGGAACATCGAGGCTGGCTTTCCGGGGGCCGCAAAAGGCGCTCACTGGGCCATATGCGGTGTTTTTAGGAGGGACGGAGACATTTGGGCGCTTCGTCGAGCGGCCTTATCCGGCGCTTTTGGAGCCGATGCTGGGGGTGCCTTGCGTCAATTTGGGGCTGCCGAATTCTGGGATTGATGCCTATCTGCGAGACCCGGAGGTTTTGGAGATTGTGCGGCGCGCATGTTTTGTTGTCGTGCAGGCGACGGGCGTTCAATTTAATTCGAACCGGTATTACACTGTGCATCCAAGGCGCAATGATCGGGTGATTGGGCCTACGCCATTGATGCGGCAGGTCTTTCGCGAAACGGATTTTACCGAGTTCAACTTCACGCGCCATTTGGTGCTGGCTATGGCTGAGCGCGCGCCGGATCGGTTTGACTCGCTTCTGCGCGAGATGCAGTCGGTTTGGGTGGAGCGGATGCGGCAGCTCTTGTCTGGGGCGAAGGGGGTCGCGTTTTTGCTATGGTTTTCGGAGCACGTTCCGGCCGCGCATCACACGAGCCTGACAGAAGAGCGCGAACCTTGGGGGGTGGATCGCAGTCTCATGACAAAGGCATTGGTGCAAGATGCACAGTTATTGGAGGTGGTGCCAAGCCCGCGGGCGCGGGCCTTGGGAACAGAGGGGATGGTCTTCACCCCGCTGGATTTGCCTGCGACGGTGGGGTTGCCGGGACCGGCGGCGCATCGGGAGGCTGCGGATATCATCGCGGCACAGGTGCGGGCCTTGGAAGTTTTGCCGCGATCCCTTCTGCAAGGTTAATGCGGTGTGGTGCAAAAGGCACCGCCCGCCAAGGAGGATCCGGGCGGGCGGCGTTTGGATGGTGATTTGCTCCAGAATTAGAGCTTTTCCACCAGTTCAGGAACAGCGGAGAAGAGATCTGCCACAAGGCCGAAATCGGCCACTTGGAAGATTGGGGCTTCTTCGTCTTTGTTGATCGCTACGATGATCTTGGAGTCTTTCATCCCTGCGAGGTGCTGAATGGCGCCAGAAATGCCGACGGCGACGTAGAGCTGTGGTGCCACGACTTTACCAGTCTGGCCAACTTGCCAATCATTGGGTGCATAGCCCGAGTCAACAGCGGCACGCGAGGCGCCAACAGCCGCGCCGAGTTTGTCGGCCAGCTTCTCGATGATCGCGAAATCATCCTTGGAGCCAACGCCACGGCCACCAGAGACGACGATGCCTGCGGAGGTGAGTTCGGGGCGATCGGATGCAGCCACTTTGTCTTCTACCCATTCGGAAAGGCCGGGGTTCGCAGCCGCACCGATGGCCTCGACAGCCGCAGAGCCACCCATGGCCGCTGCGTCAAAGGACGCGGTGCGGACGGTGAACACCTTGACCATATCGCCGGATTTGACGGTTTGGATGGCGTTTCCTGCGTAGATCGGGCGCTCGAACGTATCGGCGTCGATCACGGCGGTGACGTCCGAAAGGATCATCACGTCGAGAAGTGCGGCCACGCGTGGCAGCACGTTCTTGGCGTCCGAGGTGGAGGGGGCGGCGATGTGGCTATAGTTGCCTGCGAGCGAGACGATCAGCGCGGCGACGGGCTCGGCGAGCGCGTGGCAGTAGCTGTGATCCCCTGCAAAGAGCACCTTGGACACACCTGCAATCTTGCCTGCGTCTGCAGCGGCGGCGTCACCGCCTTCGCCTGCGACGAGCACATGAACATCACCCAAACCCGCAACAGCCGAGACCGTTTTTGCGACAACATCGGTGGCCAACTGACCGTTGGCAACTTCGGCAAGGAGAAGAACAGCCATCACAGAGCTCCTGCTTCTTTGAGTTTCGATACAAGCTCGTCAACCGAACCCACCTTGATGCCAGCCGCACGTGCCGCAGGCTCGCTGGTTTTGACAACGGTGAGGCGTGGGGTGACATCGACGCCATAATCGGCAGCGGTCTTTTCGTCCAAAGGCTTTTTCTTGGCCTTCATGATATTGGGCAGCGAGGCGTAACGCGGCTCGTTGAGGCGCAGGTCTGCGGTGACGATGGCGGGCAGCTTGACCTTGATGGTCTGCAAGCCGCCGTCGACTTCGCGGGTGACAACGGCATGGCCGCCATCGATGGCAACTTCGGACGCGAAGGCCGCTTGGCTCCAACCCAGAAGCGCCGAGAGCATTTGGCCCGTGGCGTTCATGTCGTTATCAATCGCTTGCTTGCCTGTGATGACCAGCTCTGCGCCTTCTTCTTTTGCCACGGCGGCGAGGATCTTGGCGACAGCGAGCGGCTCGATGTCTTTGTGCACATCATCGGAGGCCTCGACGAGGATCGCCCGATCTGCGCCCATCGCGAGCGCCGTGCGGAGCGTTTCTTGCGCCTGCTTCACGCCGATGGAGACGACGACGATTTCCGTGACGACGCCCTTTTCCTTCAGGCGGATCGCTTCTTCGACTGCGATTTCGTCGAAGGGGTTCATCGACATCTTGACGTTGGCGAGATCGACACCCGATCCGTCCGCCTTGACGCGGACTTTCACGTTGTAATCGATCACGCGCTTCACAGGCACGATCACCTTCATTGCGTGGTCTCCCTAGACTGTTGAGCGAGGGGCCGCGGGCGACTCCCTCGAGGTTCCTTGGCGTTGATATAATCTTGCGCCCGGCGGTGACAGGTCAAAATCGTCGCGTCATGTGTTAAGGACGCCGCGTTTTTTATCACAAGCGGGCAAGCGGCGCGACAAATTGGCTCGTTCTGACATCGTTTTCCCCCTCGTGGATGCACCGAGAGGGGGCGTTTTATGTGCCGAGCGTGGCGAGAATAGCGCGCGCAGTTTCCTCACGGACGGATTTGCGCGCCACCATTTCAGCAGCGACGATGCCTATTTGCGTGCCATGCGCCCCCGCCGAGACAGCCAGATTGCGGGCATGGAGCGTCATATGGCCGCGCTGGATGCCTTCGGTCGCAAGTGCGCGCAAGGCCGAAAAGTTCTGCACCAAGCCAACAGCGGCCATGACGCGCGCCAAACGGTCCGCGCCCGTGACACCCATGATCTTGAGCGCGCTGCGCGCCGTCGGATGAGCGCGGGTGGCGCCACCGACAATGCCGACGGGCATCGGGCATTCGATCATTCCAACGAGGTCGCCGTTCTTGGCGCGTTCATAAGTGGTGAGCGGGCCATAACCGCCAGGACGTGTCGCGGCATAGGCATGCGCGCCTGCTTCAAGCGCGCGGGTGTCTTGCCCGGTGGCCATACCAACGGCCGAAATCCCGTTCATGATGCCTTTGTTATGGGTGGCCGCTCGGTAAGGATCACAGGCGGCGAAAGCATAGGCTTCCAAGATCCCTTGGACGGTTTCTGCCCCGAGATCTGCCACAGGCCAAGTGGCACGCGCCCGCACGAGGCGGCGGTCGGCGAGATTGGAGAGAATGCGAAGGCGGGCCGTGCCCCCGGACCAACCTTCGAGATGAGGCGCGCAGGTTTCCGCCATGGTGTTGACCGCATTGGCCCCCATTGCATCGCGCACATCCACGATGAGATGCACAATAAGGAACCCACCTGCGACCCGCGCCTCAACCATGCGAAACCCACCGCCCAAAGTGACGAGCATTGGATCGACCGCATCACAGAGCGCTTTGAGATCGGCTTCATGTTCCAGCACGCGGGCCCGGGCAAGATGGGGGTCTGATAGGCCGGTAATCTGGATCTGTGCAATCATCCGGGGTGCATCAGCAGAAGTGGTGAACCCTCCCGTCTCGCGACAAGCCCGCGCGCCATTGCAAACCGCAGCAACCACGCTGGCTTCTTCGGTGGCCATCGGCACCAAGACATCCACGCCGTCAACGATGACATTGGTGGCGACACCCAAAGGAATGGACATGACCGAGACGACATTCTCGGCAAGGTGATCGCATAGATCACCGGAGGCTTCGGCCTCGCGGGTGAGGTGATCCAGCTCTGCATTGGTCAGGCCAGTCATCTCGGCAACTTTAGCCAGACGATCCGCGCGAGAGAGGGCATGAAAACCAGGGATGCGAGAGGTCATGCGAGAATATCCCAAAGAGTGGAGGAAAGCGTGCCCAATCGATCCTCGGCAGCGATCATCGCATCAACGATGATATCTTCGCGCCACCTTGGGCCGATAAGTTGGACGTTGATTGGCTGGTGACCTTGCGGAAGAGCTGCCAGATGCGTCGGGAAGTTGCCGGCAGGCAAGCCGATAAAGTTCATCGAATAAGACCAAAGGGCAGAGCCCAAAGCCTCGCGCACACCATCGGCACCTTCGGTGTCGCGGTCGGGGCGGAAGAAGGGCTGTGGCAGGAACGGTGTCAGCACCAGAGGGGTTTCGTGCAAAAAGAGCGACCATTGCCGCGCGTATTTCGTACGGTCGGCCATGACGCGCAGCAAGTCCGCGCCTTCATAAGGGGGGAATTGGCGATAATACTCGTCGAAAACCGCCCGCACCGTTTGCGAACCCGCACGCGCAATATCGGGCCCCATCAGCTGAGACACTTCTCCCATCAGCGCGCGGTAGCCTGACAAAGCGCAAGGCTCGATATCTGGAACCGCGCGTTCCTCAACGTCATATCCGGCATTCGCCAGCGCATCGGCGGCTCGGGTGATCGCGGCATTGATCTCGGGATGCACCTCAAATCCCGGCACCCGCCGCGTGACCGCAACCTTGATCGGGCCTGCCAACGGGGCCATGCGATATGGCAGGGGCACATGGAAAGGATCGCGAGGATCGGGAGCCACGGCAAAAGGCATCGCGAGATCAAGATCGCGGGCGGACCGCGTGATCAATCCCTGCACCGACATTGCCTGCGCCAACATGCCCCGCTCGGCGGTCTGCGACGGGTTCCAAGCGGGCACGCGGCCCATGCCAGGCTTGACGGTGACCGCGCCATTGGCCGCGGCAGGAAAGCGTAACGAGCCCCCGATGTCATTGCCATGCGCCAATGCGCCAATCCCAGCCATCACAGCCGCACCAGCTCCGCCAGAAGATCCTCCGGGCGACACATGAGGCCCCCATGGGTTATGCGTACGGCCATGCAAAGGGTTGTCGGTATCGGCACGAAAGGAAAATTCGGGAGTGTTGGTGCGCCCGATGATCACCGCGCCTGCCGCTTGCAGGTTTTCGACAATCGGCGCATCGCCGGGCGCGATGACGTCCTTCAAGGCGACCACACCATTCGTGGTCGCATGGCCCTTTTGATCGACGTTGACCTTGATGGTCACGGGCACCCCGTGCAGCGGACCGGGGGCTGCGCCAGCCGCCACCGCCGCATCCAAGGCGCGCGCCCGTGTGATGGCCTCACGGCTCAGGTCTTCGACCACCGCATTGAGGCGCGGGTTCACCAGCGCCATCCGATCTAAAGCAGACCTCACCGCGTCCTGTGCAGAAACCGTCCCTGCCCGCGTCTTCCCGACCAATTCCGCAGCCGTCAGCTGCCACAACGGACGTTCCGCCATTCGCCTCACTCCTCGCTTTGCTCATGGCGAAGCCTAGACCCGCAAAGCGCGGAACGTCAAAGGGGCGTGAAAGAAAATTCCACCCCAAAACAAAAAGCATAGCTGCCGCTCAAGCGCTTTCCGGTGCGCTGTCTCGTTGCAAAAATATCCTCGGGGGTGTGGGGGCAGACAGCCCCCACGACACGCTTACCCCTTGGCGTAGCCGATGGTCTGCAGGGCCTCGCGAATTTCATCGAGGATCACCGGATCATCAATGGTTGCGGGCATTTTGAAGCTTTCGCTATCTGCAATTTTTACCATGGTCGCGCGCAGGATCTTGCCCGAGCGGGTTTTGGGCAGGCGATCGACCACCACGGCGCGTTTGAAATCCGCAACAGGACCGATCTGTTCGCGCATCAAGGTGACGCATTCCTTGACGATTTCCGGGTGCGGGCGGTTGACGCCTTTGGTCAAACACAAAAATCCGACTGGCACTTGGCCCTTGAGCTGGTCTGTCGCCCCGATGACGGCGCATTCGGCGACGTCAGGGTGGGAGGCGAGCACCTCTTCCATCGCGCCAGTGGACAGGCGGTGGCCTGCAACGTTGATGACATCATCTGTGCGCGCCATGATGTAGAGGTAGCCGTCTTCATCGATCATCCCGGCGTCGCCTGTCTCATAAAAGCCGGGAAAATGTGCAAGGTAGCTCTTCTTGAACCGTGCATCGGCGTTCCAGAGCGTGGGCAGGGTGCCGGGTGGCAAGGGGAGCTTTACGGCGATCGCGCCCAATGTGTTGGGGCCGAGCGGGTGGCCTGCTTCGTCGAGCACTTGCACGTCATAACCCGGCATTGGCACCGTGGGGGACCCCAGTTTGACTGGCAGGGCTTCGATTCCCGCAGGGTTTCCAGCGATGGTCCAGCCGGTTTCGGTTTGCCACCAATGGTCGTAGACCGGAACGCCGAGGATGTTTTGCGCCCAGACGATCGTATCGGGGTCGGCCCGTTCGCCTGCCAAATAGAGGGCCCGCAGACAGGAGAGGTCGTATTTCTGGCGGTATTCGCCTTTCGGGTCTTCTCGCTTGATGGCACGAAAGGCTGTTGGCGCAGTAAAGAATGAGCGCACATTGTGCTCGGAGATGACCCGCCAGAAGGTGCCGGCATCTGGGGTGCCGATGGGTTTTCCTTCGAAGACCACAGTGGTGTTGCCGTGGATCAATGGGCCGTAGCAGATATAGCTATGTCCGACGACCCAACCCACATCCGAGGCGGCCCAGAACACATCACCTGGATCGACATTGTAGATGTTTTTCATCGACCAATTGAGGGCCACGAGATGCCCGCCTGTGGGGCGCACCACGCCTTTGGGTTGGCCTGTCGTGCCCGAGGTGTAGAGGATATAGCACGGGTGATTGCCTTCGACCCATTCGCATTCTGCCGGGGAGACACCTGCCTGAAAGTCGAACCAATCGACATCTTGCCCCGGGATGAGCGCGCAAGGCTCTTGTTCACGTTGGAAAATCACCGTGAAGTCAGGCTTGTGGGTGGATTGTGCAATGGCCCCGTCGAGGAGGGGTTTGTAATGAACCACGCGGCCCGGCTCGAGGCCGCAGGAGGCCGCGATGATTGCTTTGGGTTTGGCGTCGTCGATCCGCACGGCCAGCTCATGGGCGGCAAAGCCACCAAACACCACCGAATGGATGGCGCCGATGCGCGTGACGGCAAGCATTGCTTCGAGGGCTTCGGGGATCATCGGCATGTAAATGATCACCCGGTCCCCCTTGCTGACGCCTTTCGCCTTGAGTGCTCCGGCGAGCGAGGCGACGCGGGTTTGCAGATCAGCGTAGGTGATTGTGCGTTTGGTGCCAGTGATGGGGCTGTCGTGGATGATTGCGGTTTGTGCGCCCCGCCCGGCGGCGACGTGGCGGTCGACGGCGTTGTAGCAGGTGTTGGTCAAACCGTCGGCGAACCACTCATACATATGGTCGCCCAGATCGGTCAGGGCCCGAGACGGTGCACGGTGCCAGTGGATCTGTGCGGCGGCATCGGTCCAGAAGGCTTCAGGGTCAGCTTTCCAGCGGGCGTAGACATCCTTGTAGGTGGTCATGGGGCGGTCCTCCTCCGTGCAGTTGACGCGGGTTTAGACAAGTGCCTGTCGTTTGAGCAAGCCTGTTACCGGAAACAGGGGCGGGATGCCGCGGGAAATTTGCAATATAGCGGCACAGAGCCCTGCAAATTTTTGCAAAATTGCGAAATTCGGCGAGGTTTTAGCACAAGCTTGCCCGAGTTTGCAAAGTTTGCCGTGCGCGCTTTGCATGTGACGACTCGCGGCGGGTGCGGGTGACAAGGCGGATGCAAACGCCTTGGACCGGGCCTTGCAAGGCCCGATCAAGCATCTTGTGCGGCGTTTGTGCGCGGCGTTAGCCGTAATGCGCGACGGGCGTGCCGGCGATGGCGGCCATGTTCAAGAGGCCGCGCGCGGTGATGCCTGGCGTTACAATATGGGCGCGGTTGCCCATGCCCATCAAGATTGGTCCCACTTCCAGCCCGCCAGCTTTCATTTTGAGAATGTTACGGACGCCGGACGCCGCATCGGCATGGCCAAAGATCAGCACATTCGCTGGGCCTTTCATTCTGTTGCCGGGCAGGAGCCTGTCGCGCAGGTCGGGATCGAGGGCGGCATCAACGTTCATTTCGCCCTCATAGCAAAAGTCGCGCGGCGCTTGGTCGAGGATAGCAATGGCCTCTCGCAGACGCTGGCCAGACCCTTGGGCTTGGTTGCCAAATTGCGATTGGGAGCAGAGCGCGATGTTGGGCGATAGGCCAAAGCGGCGCACATGGCGCGCCGCGCCGATGGCGATTTCAGCCAGTTGTTCGGGGGTGGGTTGGGAATAGACATGCGTGTCTGCAATGAAGAGCGGGCCGTCTTCCAAGATCATCAATGACAACGCCCCATGCGGGCGCAGCGTTTCGTTCCCCAGAACTTGGGTGAGGTAATTCATATGCCAGCGGAATTCACCAAAGGTGCCGCAAATCAGGCTATCGGCCTCGCCGCGATGGACCATGACGGCCCCGATCGCCGTGGTATTGGTTCGCATGATGGCGCGCGCGAGGTCGGGTGTGACGCCGCGGCGGGCCATGATTTGATGGTAGGTGCCCCAATAGTCGCGGTAGCGAGGGTCGTTCTCGGGGTTGACGATTTGAAAGTCGCGACCGGGTCGAACGGCAAGCCCGTAGCGTTCGCAACGCCGCTCGATCACCTCGGGGCGGCCGATGAGGATGGGCTGTTCGGTGGTTTCTTCCAGAATGGCTTGGGCCGCGCGCAGAACGCGCTCGTCTTCGCCTTCGGCAAAAACGATTTTCCGCGATGCGGTGGCTGCGGCCTGAAAAACCGGGCGCATGAGGAGGGCGGATTTGAACACGGACCCGTTGAGCCGTTGACGGTAGGCGTCAAAACTCTCAATCGGTCGCGTGGCGACGCCCGAGTCCATGGCGGCTTTGGCGACGGCGCTGGCGACGACGCCGATCAAGCGGGGGTCGAAGGGTTTGGGAATGAGGTAGTCGGCCCCAAAGGTGAGTTGTTCGCCTCGATAGGCCGCTGCGGCTTCGGCGGAGGTGGTGGCGCGGGCCAAAGCGGCAATGCCGTCGATGCAGGCCAGTTGCATTTCGTCATTGATCGCCGTTGCACCGACATCCATGGCGCCACGAAAGATGAAGGGGAAGCAAAGCACGTTATTGACTTGGTTCGGATAATCCGACCGCCCGGTTGCGATGATCGCATCAGGGGCGACGGCGCGGACTTCGTCGGGGTGGATTTCCGGTGTTGGATTAGCCAAGGCGAAGATGATTGGGCGGGGCGCCATTTTGCTGACCATGTCTTGGGACAGGACGCGGGGGCCTGAGAGGCCGAGGAAAAGGTCGGCGCCGTCAATGACGTCGTCAAGGCTACGGAGCGATGACGCCTGAGCGTAGGCCGCTTTCTCTGGGTTCATTTCTTCGGAGCGACCTTCGTAAACAAGGCCATGGATGTCGCAGAGCCAGACGTTTTCGCGCTTTACGCCGAGCTTGAGCAACATGTTCAGGCAGGCAATGCCCGCCGCGCCGCCGCCTGTCGAGACAACCTTGATCGTGTCGAAGGTTTTTCCGGCGACGAGGAGGGCGTTGGTGGCCGCGGCGCCAACGACGATGGCGGTGCCGTGTTGGTCGTCGTGGAAGACAGGAATATTCATGCGCTCTCGGCAGATGCGCTCGACGGTGAAGCAGTCTGGGGCCTTGATGTCTTCAAGGTTGATTGCGCCGAAGGTGGGCTCAAGCGCGCAAACGATTTCAGCAAGTTTCACGGGGTCCGGCTCGTTGACTTCGATGTCGAAGCAATCAAGGCCTGCGAATTTTTTGAAGAGAACGGCTTTGCCTTCCATCACAGGTTTGGAGGCCAGCGCCCCGATATTGCCCAAGCCCAGAACCGCAGTGCCATTGGAGACGACGGCGACAAGGTTGCCGCGGGCGGTGTAGCGAGAGGCATTGGCAGGGTCGGCTTTGATTTCCAAACAGGCTTCGGCGACGCCGGGGCTGTAGGCGCGGGCGAGATCGCGGCCATTGGCGAGAGGCTTGGTGGCCCGGATCTCGAGTTTTCCGGGTTTGGGAAACTCGTGATAGGCCAATGCTGCTTGGCGCAGGGCCTCTTTTTGGCTGTCGGTGCTGTCGGACATTTTGGCCTCCTCCAAGGATAGTTCAGTATTAAACTATTTCGTGGTGTCTGGAAAGATGGGTTTTGTTGATGCGCGTTTGACGGCCTTGCGGCTGATGCAGAGCGGCCAAATTCTTGCAAGAATTTGGGGCACAGCCTTGCACGGCTGTGGAAAATTCCTTGCAAGGAATTTGGCGGTGGGGCGGGTTGCAATTCCCGGTGCTGCGCGCCACGCTTTGCGGGAGATTGTGGGGGCCATCATGACAGAGACTCGGGCTGAAATTCGTTTGCCGACGACGGAACTCCGCAATGATATCCCGTTTTTCACCCAAGTATTGGGAATGCGGATGGATCTGATTTATCCGGCCGATGATCCTGCTGTTGCGGTTTTTTCCGGGCATGGGGTGCGAATTCGAGTGGAAAAGGGCGCGACGGAGCCTGCGGGCACGCTGCGGATCCTCACGGAAGATCCGGATCAATTTGCGGCGGGCGCGCGGGTGTTGATGGCGCCCAATGGCACGCGTGTGGAGATTGAGCCTCTCAATCCGCCAATGGTGGTCCCGCCAACACTGCATTCCTTTATTGTGCGGCGGCTCAAGGATCAGGCCCCTTGGATCGTGGGGCGGGCAGGGATGATGTATCGCGATTTGGTACCGGATCGTTTGGGAGGTGCGCTGATTGCGTCGCATATCCGTATTCCTGATGGCGGGCCTGTGCCGGATATGGTGCATTATCATCAGGTTGGCTTTCAGTTGATCTTTTGCATCTCGGGATGGGTCGATGTGGTTTACGAAGATCAAGGACCGCCGATCCGGTTGACGGCAGGGGCTTGTTTCATTCAGCCGCCGCAGATCCGCCATCGGGTTTTGCAGGCGTCAGATGGGATTGAAGTGATCGAGATCGGGGTGCCGGCAGAGCATGTGACGGAAATTGACCATGAGATGGCATTGCCGACGCCCTATCTGCGGCCAGAGCGGGAATGGGAGGGGCAGCGTTTTGTCTGGAACACGCCCGAGGGTGCTGAATGGCGGCCCTTTCGCACCAAGGGCTTTGTTTGCCGAGATACGACGATCCATGCCAACACCAAAGGTGTGGCGAGCGTCTTGGTGGTGCGTCCTGAGGGGCAAGCGGGGGTTTGGCATTGGCACAAGGGCGATATCCTCTTCACCTATGTGATGGCGGGGCGCATGATGCTTGAGGGGGAGGAGCGAGAGCCATTTCCCTTGGAAGCGGGCGATGCGTTTGTCATCCCTCCGGGAATGCGCGTGAGTTATGCGGATGTCTCGGAAGATTTGGAATTGATGGAAGTGTCTTTGCCCGGTGCGTTTGAAACGATTGAGGATTGAGGGATGAGTTTGCTCGATGCGGCCCGCTTGGTGCGGGAAAATGCCTATGTGCCCTATTCACGGTTCAAGGTTGGAGCGGCGGTGCGGACGACGTCGGGCGCTGTGTATGTTGGGTGCAATGTAGAAAATGTGGCCTATCCCGAGGGCACCTGCGCGGAAGCGGGGGCGATTGCGGCGATGGTGGCGGCTGGCGAGACAGCAATAGCGGAGGTTTGTGTGATTGCCGATTGCCCAACGCCTGTGACCCCATGTGGAGGATGTCGGCAGAAATTGGCGGAATTCGGCGGCAAGGATGTTCCGGTCCGTCTGACGACAACAGATGGGGCGGAATGGATGACCACCATCGGGGAGTTGTTGCCCGGGGCGTTTGATCGCACACAAATGGAGCGTAGCTGATGGATGCGCGCAGGATTTTGACCAAAATGCGCGACGGCGCGTCGCTTAGCCAAGACGAGTTGCGCTGGTTTGCCAAGGGGCTAGCGGATGGCGGCGTTTCCGCGGCGCAGGCCGGGGCCTTTGCCATGGCTGTTGTCCTCAAGGGGTTGGGGGAAGAGGGGCGTTTGGCGCTGACCCAAGCGATGCGGGATTCGGGAAAGGTGTTGAAATGGGCGCTAGATCGCCCGGTTTTGGACAAGCATTCCACAGGTGGCGTGGGGGATTGTGTTTCTTTGGTATTGGCCCCGGCCTTGGCGGCGTGTGGCGCTGCGGTGCCGATGATTTCGGGGCGTGGCCTTGGCCACACGGGCGGCACGCTCGACAAGTTGGAGGCGATCCCGGGCTTTCAGACCGGGATGGAAGAGGCCCGGTTTCGCGAGGTGGTTGGCAATGTCGGATGTGCGATTGTGTCGGCTTCTGCCGATATCGCCCCGGCGGACAAGCGGCTCTACGCGGTGCGTGATGTGACGGGGACGGTGGAGAGTATTGACCTTATCACGGCATCGATCTTGTCGAAAAAGCTGGCGGCTGGATTGGATGGCTTGGTGCTGGATGTGAAGTCTGGCTCGGGGGCGTTTATGGGGTCGGATGAGGCGGCGCGATCTTTGGCGCGCGCGCTCGTTGATGTGGCGCGGGCTGCTGGATGCCGGGCGTCGGCGTTGATCACGGATATGAATCAACCCTTGGCACCAGAAGCGGGTAATGCGCTGGAAGTGGCGGCTTCTATGCGCGTTTTGACCGGGCAAGTGACCGGGCCTCTGCATGATCTGACGGCGGTCTTGGGGGGGCTGGCTTTGGCTGAAGCGGGATTGGCAGCAGATTTGGAAGCTGGGGCGGCGGCCATTGCGGATGCGATTGCGGATGGGCGCGCAGCAGAGACGTTTGGTCGGATGGTGGCCGCGCAAGGAGGGCCTGTGCGATTTGTCGAGGATTGGGCGCGGTTTTTGCCAGAAGCGAATGTGATCCGGGAGATTTCGGCGGAGCGAGCAGGCTTTGTCAGCGCGATGGATGTGCATGCGTTGGGGCTGATTGTGGTCGGGTTGGGTGGTGGCCGTCAGGTTGAGGGTGATCGGGTCAACCCATCGGTGGGGCTGTCGGATATTGCGCCATTGGGAACTTGGGTGGAGAAGGGCCAGCCTTTGGCGCGGGTTCATGCCGTGCGGGAGGCGCAGGCGACTGAAGCGGTTGCCTCACTGCGTCGGGCGGTCACGCTGGCGGAGAATGCGCCTGTGGTGCCAGATTTGATCCGCGAGCGGATTGGCTGATGACCCGAGCCTTTCTGGTGGTGATGGACAGTGCCGGGATTGGCGGCGCGCCGGATGCCGAGACGTTTTTCAATGAGACCCGTCCTGATCTGGGTGCGAATACTCTTGGGCATATCGCGCAGGCCTGCGCTATGGGGCGCGCTGACGAGGGGCGCAGCGGGCCTTTGAAGCTGCCTCATCTCGTGGGTTTGGGGCTTGGGTCGGCGATTGAGTTGGCATCTGGGATGAAGGCACCGGGGCTTGAGGCACCTCCGACGGGCGCGTGGGGCGCGGCGACGGAAGTGAGCCGGGGAAAAGATACCCCGTCGGGGCATTGGGAATTGGCGGGTGTGCCAGTGCCATGGGATTGGCATTATTTTAGCAATGTGACGCAGTCGTTTCCGCCAGATTTGGTGCGCTTGGTTTCCCAGACGGCCGGGACAGAAGGAATATTGGGCAATTGTCATGCCCCGGGCACGGCGATCATTGAGCGTTTGGGGGCAGAGCATCTGACGACGGGTTGGCCGATTTGTTACACCTCTGCGGATAGTGTGTTTCAAATCGCCGCGCATGAGACGCAGTTCGGATTGGAGCGGCTTTATGCCCTGTGTGAGGCGATGGCTCCGCATTTGCATGCGATGCGCGTGGGGCGGGTGATTGCACGGCCTTTCGTGGGTGTGCCGGGGAATTTTCAGCGCACGCAAAACCGCCACGATTACGCGATAGCACCGCCTGCACCCACGCTTTGCGATTGGGTGACGGGGGCTGGGCGATCTGTGCATGCTGTTGGGAAAATTGGTGATATTTTCTCCATGCGTGGGATCACCGATGTGGCGAAGGGCAATGACGCCACTTTGATGAGGGCGCTTGCACATTTGGTGGAGGAGGCGGACGAGGGGGCGCTGGTCTTTGCGAATTTTGTAGAATTTGACAGCCTTTATGGACATCGCCGGGATGTGGCGGGCTATGCGCGGGCTTTAGAGTGGTTTGATCGCGAAATTGGGCGAGTGATGGCGCGGCTGCGGCCCGGCGATTTGATGATCTTGACCGCAGATCACGGCAATGATCCGACGTGGAGCGGCACGGATCACACACGGGAGCGGGTGGCTGTGCTGGCAAAGGGCCTTGGAGCACGGAGCTTGGGGCTGGTGGGGTTTGCGGATGTCGCTGCGAGTGTCGCAGCGCATTTGGGGGTGCCTGCGGAGGGGCCCGGAAGGAGTTTCCTATGACGTGGCGTGCATTGCCCAAGGTTGAGTTGCATCTTCATCTGGAGGGCGCAGCGCCACCGGAGTTTATTCGGGGATTGGCGAAGGAGAAAAGGATCGATCTTTCGAAAATTTTCGCACAGGACGGCAGCTATGCCTATCGTGACTTCGTGCATTTTTTGTCGGTCTACGAGGCGGCAACCTCGGTTTTGAAATCGCCGGAGGATTTCAAGCGATTGACGCTGGCTGTGTTGGAAGAAAGCGCCTCGGAGGGGGTGGTTTATTCCGAGACGTTTTTATCTCCGGATTTCTGCGGTGGGCGCGATTTGGTGGCGTGGCGGGAATATCTGGCGGCTATGGCCGAAGCGGCAGATGAGGCGGATGCAAAATTTGGTATTACACTCAAGGGGATCGTGACGTGTATTCGACATTTTGGCCCCGATAAAGCCCGCGAAACGGCGCGCTGTGCGGCGGAGACCAAGGGCGATTTTCTGCGAGGGTTCGGCATGGCGGGCGATGAGAATGTCGGCAAGCCCGGTGATTTCACATGGGCGTTTGATTGTGCCCGAGAGGCAGGATTGCGGCTGACTTCGCATGCCTGCGAGTGGCGTGGCCCGGATGAAGTGACGCAAACGCTTGATGCATTGAAGGTCGAGCGGATTGGGCATGGCGTGCGCGCCCATAGTGACGCGACGGTGATGGCGCGGGTGATTGACGAGGGTGTGGTGCTTGAAGTGTGTCCGCTGTCGAATGTGGTGCTGGGGGTATTTGCGGATATGGCCTCGCATCCGATAGAGCGCATGCGGGCGCAGGGGGTGAAGGTGACGGTATCCACGGATGACCCGCCGTTTTTCCACACCACGATGAGCAAGGAATATGCGGCGTTGGAGCAAGCTTTTGGTTGGGATGAGGCGGTGTTTGCCGAGATCAATAGCACGGCACTGGAGGCGGCTTTTTGTGATGCGGAGACCAAGGAAAAAATCGCGGCACGGCTGGCCAATGGGCGGTGAAGCACGCCGCATGCTGCGACGCCCTTACAAGATGGTGTGATGGTACGGAGCGCGAGGATGACAGGCTCTTTTGTTTGGCGCAGCTGCGCCGTATGAAGCGAGAATGAGCATAGAGATCAGTATTGAGCATGACTGCTGGGACGACGCCGATTTGGCGGCGAAAGCCGAGGCGGCCTTTGCGGCGGTGATGGGGCATTTTGGGTTGGAGGCAGAGGCGTTTGAGGTCTCGGTCTTGGGCTGTGATGATGCGCGGATTGCAGAATTGAATGCCGAGTTTCGCGGCAAGCCCACGCCCACCAATGTGTTGTCTTGGCCCTCAGAAGAACGGGGGGCAGAGGCCGATGGTGAGATGCCAGATCTGCCCGAAGCAGATTTCGATGATCCGTTTGGAGCAGAGTTGGGCGATATCGCTATTGCCTATGAAACCTGTGCGCGCGAAGCCGCCGAGGCGGGAAAAAGCGTTGAGGCCCATGTGCTGCATTTGCTGGTGCATGGGGTTTTGCACCTGCTGGGGTTCGATCACATCCGTGACAAGGATGCCACCCTTATGGAGGGTATCGAGACGGAGATACTTGGCAAGATGGGGGTCGCTGACCCATATAGGGAAGAGGACGGGGTTTGACCTCGCCACCACGGAAAGGACACATGGGCGATACGATCGAAGGCTCGTTGGGTGCGGCGCAAAGCGCGCAGCCTGAAGAGACGGCAGAGAGTAAGCGGGGGAGAGGATTTTTCCGCCGTATTATTGGGGCCTTGAGCCCATCGGACACCGGAGAGCAGGTGCCGCAGCATCAACCGCGGATGGCCACAGGCACGCCGCATGGTTTGGTGAACTTGCGGCGTATGCGGGTGGAGGATGTGGCGATTCCGAAAGCCGACATTGTGGCGGTTCCCATGGGAATTACCCGTGATGAACTGGTTGAGGTGTTTCGCGAGAGCGGGATGACGCGTTTGCCTGTGTTCAAAGGCACTTTGGACAGTCCTCAGGGGCTGATCCATTTGAAAGATTTTGCGCTCAAACACGGCTTTAATGGCGCGGGCGCGCCTAAGTTTTCGTTGAAAACAATGCTGCGGCCCTTGTTGTTTGTGCCGCCCTCCATGTCGATCGGTGTTCTGTTGCAAAAGATGCAGAGCGAACGGCGGCATATGGCGTTGGTGATCGACGAATACGGTGGCGTGGATGGTTTGGTGACGATTGAGGATTTGATCGAGCAGGTGATTGGCGAGATCGAAGACGAACACGATACCGAAGACGACAGCTATTGGGTGCAAGAGAAGCCCGGGCAGTGGTTGGCCTTGTCCAAGACGCCTTTGGAAGAGTTTGAGGCCGAGATCGGGCGATCGCTTACCGAGCATGAAGATGTGGATGAGGAAGAGATCGATACTTTGGGCGGTTTGGTGTTCATGCTTGCAGGCCGGGTGCCAGCGCGTGGAGAGGTGGTGAAGCACCCCTCTGGACCAGAGTTTGAAGTGGTCGATGCCGATCCCCGCCGGATCAAGCGGTTGCGCGTCAGGTTGACCGGGGGGCGGGATGCCGCCTGAAACACGCGGCGGCGCTTGGTGGCGGGGTGTGCCCGCGACTTTGGCGTTGTCGGCGGGCGCTGGGGCGATTGCAGCTTTGGGTCAGGCTCCCCTTTTGTGGGAGCCTGCACTGTTTTTGGGGATTGCGGCGGCGGTTTGGCTTTGGGGACAGGCGCGGACATTGGCCCGAGCTGCTTGGATCGGTTGGGGGTTTGGCGCCGGGTATTTTGCCTTGGCGCTGATGTGGATTGTCGAGCCTTTCTTGATTGAGCCAGAGCGCTATGGCTGGATGGCGCCCTTTGCTTTGGTGTTTATGGCTGGCGGATTGGCATTGTTTTGGGCACTCGGCTTTGCCTTGGCATGGAGATTGGCCAAGCGGGGCGTGGGTGGTGTGCTCCAGTCTGCGCTGGCCTTTGCGGGGGCGATGGGGGCGGCAGAACTACTGCGCGCCTATGCTTTCACCGGGTTTCCATGGGCAATGCTGGCGCATGGTCTGATCGGCGCTTGGGTCGCTCAGGGGGCTGCCTATGTGGGTGTGCATGGGGTGCAATTGGCATTGGTGCTGACGGTGGCTTTGGCGGTTTTGGCACGTGGATGGGCCTTGCGGTTTGGGGCTTTGTTGATTTTGGCGGGCGCTTTGCTGCCGTTACCCGGCGCGCGTAGCACACCCGGTGCAGATGCACCGGTGATCCGGTTGGTTCAGCCCAACGCAACGCAGCGCCTGAAGTGGGACCCGGAGATGGCGCGGGTGTTTTATGACCGTCAAATCCGATTTTCTGCAGAGGGACGCGCGGCAAATCTGCCACGACCAGATCTGGTGATTTGGCCGGAGACGGCGGTGCCGATCCTGCTGGAGGATGCGGGGCCAATGCTGGCGCAGATTGGGGCGGCAGTGGGTGCGCCCGTGCTTTTGGGCATTCAGCGCTTTGAGGGCATGCGTTTGATGAATTCGGCGCTGGTGATTGGGCCAGATGGGGCGCAGCGCGGGCTGTATGACAAGCATCATTTGGTGCCTTTTGGCGAATATGTGCCCTTTGGCGATCTGATGGCGAAGTTTGGAATCTATGGTTTCGCGGCGTCCGAAGGGCAGGGATATTCAGCCGGGCCGGGGCCGCTCTTGCTGGATCTGGGGCCGAAGATTGGTCGTGCCCTGCCGTTGATTTGTTATGAAGCGGTGTTTCCTCAGGATGTGAACGCGGCACCAGAGCGGCCTGACCTGTTGGTGCAGATCACCAATGACGGCTGGTTTGGCGAAATCTCGGGCCCCTATCAACATCTGGTGCAAGCACGGTTTCGCGCCATTGAGCAGGGGCTGCCAATGGTGCGGGTGGCCAATACGGGTGTCTCGGCGATGATTGATCCGCAGGGTCGTGTGACGGCAGAGATAGGGTTGAACACCGCAGGTTGGGTGGATGCCGCTTTGTCTGAGCCAAAGGGGCCGACGCTATATGGGCGCACGGGCGATTGGGCAATTGCGGCTGTGGTTCTTTTGCTCCTATCGGCCATGTTTCTAAGGGGACGGCGATTGACCTGAGAGGTCGAGAAGCATAACGACGGCAACAGTCCCGGCACAACGGCTTCCTGGCGTGGCGGGCTCACCCCAATGGAGCATTTTCATGTCTAGACAGAATTACATCTTCACCTCGGAATCCGTCTCCGAAGGGCATCCTGATAAAGTATGTGACCGTATTTCGGATGCTGTGCTTGACGCATTCCTGAGTGAAGAACCCAATGCGCGCGTGGCGTGCGAGACTTTCGCCACGACCAACCGGGTTGTTGTGGGTGGCGAGGTTGGTCTTTCGTCGAAAGAAAAAACCAAGGCCATGCTGGAGAAGGTCGAGGGAATCGTGCGCGATTGCGTGCGCGATATCGGCTATGAACAGAAGAAATTCCACTGGGAAAAAATCCGGGTGCATAACTATTTGCACCAGCAATCGGCACATATCGCGCAGGGCGTGGACCGTGACGGTGCAGGCGATCAGGGCATCATGTTTGGCTATGCTTGCCAGGAGTCGCCCGCGCTGATGCCTGCGCCTATTCAATATGCCCATGCGATTTTGCGCCGTTTGGCCGAAGTGCGGAAAAATGGCACGGAGCCGACACTTGGGCCGGACGCCAAGTCGCAGCTTTCGCTGCGCTATGTTGACGGGAAGCCTGTCGAGGTGACTTCGATCGTGCTCTCGACGCAGCATGCGTTCAAGCGCCAGACCTCGAAAGTGATCCGCGGTATTGTGGAGCCCTATATTCGCGAAACTTTGCCCGAGGGCTGGATCACGAAAAACACCGAATGGCATGTGAACCCAACAGGCACCTTCGTGATTGGCGGGCCGGATGGCGATGCGGGTTTGACGGGTCGGAAGATCATCGTTGATACCTATGGTGGGGCGGCTCCGCATGGCGGGGGGGCGTTCTCGGGGAAAGATCCGACAAAGGTAGATCGCTCGGCGGCTTATGCCGCGCGCTATTTGGCGAAGAACGTCGTGGCGGCTGGTTTGGCGGAGCGTTGCACGATTCAGGTTTCCTATGCGATTGGCGTGGCCAAGCCTTTGTCGATCTATGTGGATACGCATGGAACAGGCGCGATTGAAGCGGCGGCGATTGAGGCGGCTATTCCCAAGGTCATGGATCTGACGCCACGCGGTATTCGTGAGACGCTGCAATTGAACCGTGCGATCTATCAGCGGACGGCGGCGTATGGCCATTTTGGCCGTGATCCTGAGGCGGACGGTGGTTTCTCGTGGGAAAAGATCGATCTGGTTGAGGCGCTTAAAAAGGCGATGTGATGCGCTTTCTGCGCCGTATCTTTGGGGGCAAGCGGGGGAGATCCCTGCCTGCCCCTGTCTATTCCAACGAGACAACCATCCAGCTTGATGAGGTGACCATCACGCTCCCCAGTCGGGAGGAAATAGACCGACGTTTGAAAATGCAGTTCGCGGCATGGCAGGCGGAACTGGTCCGACTGGGTGGGGTCGCGCCAAAATCCATAACACGGGGCGATCTGGCGGCGGTCTTGCGGGCAAGGGGGTGGCAACGGGTGATCCGCGACGGCGCGACGGTCTTTTTGCGCGACGATGTGCGGGGTCGCGCGCGTATCATTCCAATGCTCAAGACGGTTAGTCCAACTTCGACAACGGCTCCTGATCAACGTCTGGAGTTGGTTTGTGCGCTCTGGCCGCAGGATTACTGGGCCGTGATTACGCAGATCGCAGGTTACGATTTCCCACCGCCCCTTGTTGAGATGGTTCGGGTTGATCGGCGTGGCTTTTACTTGACCCGGGTCGACCTTGACAGCGCGGTGTGCGAAGCCGAGGCAAAACTTGCGGCCGCAGATATTGGTCTGCATCTGGAGCAGGCGGCGGGATGGCTGCCCTCACGGCCAGGGGCGTCGGGGCTGGTTCATTTGGCAGCGCTGGTTTTGCTGGGCGACACCAAACGGCTTGAATTCTATGCAGCCGATGCCAAGTCAGCGGGCTTTGCGCCTTTCATAGCGCCTGAAATGATTTCTCGTGCAGCGGGGCTGGCAGCGGATCGGGCGTGAGGAGTCTCGCACCACTTTTGCAGAAGCCGGGCAATCCCGTGTTCAGCACTGCGCGCCTATTGAAGGATGCGTGTTGCGGCACTGAGAATAACGTGGCTGTGCGGATTGTCAGCCTTGTCGCAAAGCGGGAGCCGATTGCGCGCATGACATTGCTGCGATAGGAGGCCGCGCATGAGCGAGAAAACCAACCATCCGTCTGGCGCGCCTTGGCGCAATTTTTATGGCCGCATCCACGGCAAGACTCTGCGGGACCGTCAAAAGCGGCTGGTGGAAGATGTATTGCCACGCCTGTCACCGGGGCCTGTATCGGTGGACGAGAACCCGGAGCGGCGGGCGGTGGATTTGTCGGGGTTATTTCCGGGGCGGCAGCTGTGGCTTGAAGTGGGCTTTGGCGGCGGTGAGCATATGGCGCATATGGCGCAAACCCATCCAGAGGCGGGCATCATCGGGTGCGAACCCTTCTTGAATGGCGTCGCTATGGCTTTGGCCAAGATCGAAGATGAAGGGCTGGAAAAAGACATCCGCATTCATGCTTGGGACGTTCGAGAGTTGTTTGAGGTCACGGCAGCAGAGATTTTCGACAAAGCGTTTTTGCTTTACCCTGATCCATGGCCGAAAGCGCGCCACCATCGTCGACGGTTCGTGACGCCAGAGCATTTGGAGCCATTGCATCGAGCCTTGAAGCCCGGAGCGGAGTTTCGCGTTGCGACAGACATTCCGGATTATGTGCGCCAAACCTTGGAAGAGGTGCCAAAGGCCGGGTTTGAATGGCTGGCAGAGGGGCCACAGGACTGGCGTCGCCCGTGGAGTGATTGGATTTCAACACGCTATGAGCAAAAGGCGTTGCGCGAAGGCCGCGTGCCACATTACCTGACTTTCCGGCGAATTTGACCCAGATTAACGGGCTCTAGCGCCGGAAGAGCGCGGAAACGACCTCGGAACGCCGCTTTCGGCAAAGAGGCTTTGCGCGCGGCGATTCACGGTCGGGTCAGGAGGACCCAATGGCCGCGACACGACATATCCCGGTTTGGCTCCGCCATGCGCCGATGCCAAGCGTGCGCGGTTTTGCGATGTTACAGGGTTTTGAGGCGATCACGCGGGGCATGTTGGTCTCTGTGTTGCCGTTGGAAATGTATCGCGCGCTGGGCGACGCGGCGACGGTGAGCCGGGTCTATTTCTTTGTTGGCTTGCTCTCGCTGTTTGGTGGTTTGATGGTGCCTTGGGCCGCGCGGTTTATGCCGCGACGCTGGCTCTACACCTCTGGGGGATTTCTGTATGTTCTTGGAGCGGGTGCGACGATTTTTGGCGGCACAGATTGGATTGTGGCCACAGTCTTGGTCAACACACTTGCGACTGTCATTACCTTCGTGTGTTTCAATGCCTATGTGCTGGATTACATCGCCAAGCAAGATCTCAGTCGCTGTGAGTCGACGCGGATGTTCTATTCAGCCCTTGGGTGGACTGTTGGGCCGATTTTTGGAGTTTTCCTGCTGGATTGGTGGCGGCCGCTGCCATTCTTGATCTCGGGACTTGCGGCGTTTGGGTTATTGGCGACGTTTTGGTATTTGCGCTTGGGCAACGGAAAGCTGATTTCCAAGGCCCGTGGACCAGCCCCAAATCCGCTTGCGTTCTTGCGGCGGTTTTTTCAGCAGCCTCGGTTGATTGCGGGATGGTTATTTGCCGTGATCCGATCATGCGGATGGTGGGTTTATGTGGTATACCTGCCAATTTTTGCGGTCGAGTATGGCTTGGGCGATCAAGTGGGTGGCATTGTGCTGTCGATCACCAATGGCACTTTGTTTTTGACGCCGCTGATGCTGCGGGTGATCCAGCGCACCACCATTCGGGCGACGGTTCGTTTAGGCTTTTTGGCGTCGGGGGGGCTGTTTCTATTGGCGGGCTTGGGGGAGTGGATGCCTTGGTGGGGCGTGGCTGCCGCGATGGCGGGGTCGTGGTTCCTCATCTTGCTTGATGTGACGGGGGGGCTGCCGTTTTTGATGGCAGTCAAACCGTCGGAACGCACTGAAATGTCGGCAGTCTATTCCTCGTTCCGAGATGTATCGGGAATATTGACGCCGGGTGTGGCTTGGGCGGTTTTGTTGGTGGCACCCATCACCGGGGTGTTTGTGGCCTGCGGTTTTGGTCTTTGGGCTGCATGGGGGATCGCAGGCACATTGCATCCCCGGTTGGGCCGGGGGCGCATGAAGCTTGATGTATAGTCTTTAGCCGCGCATATGGCGCGCCCGCGCGCCGCGCTCGATGGCTGCGGCATGAAGACGGTCGATATCCAACTCATAGCGGATCTCTTCCAGAAGGCGCAGTTCAGCCTCGCGAAGAGTGCCATCCGACGCAGCGACATCGCAGGCAAGGGCATAGGCCGTTTCAAAGAGCCGCTGAGGAAGGTTGTCGCGGATCAGTCCAAAGAGGGCATCGAGGCCCTCTTCTTCGGCGAAGAGGTCTTGCACGGTTTGGGACATCACGCGCATGCGGTCGATGTCATAATTGGCAAAAATCGGCAGGTTGTTTACGGCACCTTCGATCTTGAGCAATTCGGCGGTGCGGACTTGTTCATCGGAGAGCGAGACCGCGATCATCAGTGCCACAAGGCAATCTTGCGGGCTGAGTGAGTGGGGAGGGGCTTGTGTCATTATGCTCTCGATCTTGTTTGGGTTTCCCTGAGATTATTGACGCCCTGCCCCCCGTTCAATAGGAAGCGGCGTCTGGATCGCATTTAGAGTGCGAACAGTGACCATTCATTGATGAACTGGAGAGTGACATGTCGAGCTTGCGTGATGCGGCCCTGAAATCCAAGGCTTGGCCTTTTGAAGAGGCACGCGCGCTGGCGAAACGGTTTGAGAAGGCTCCGCCTGAAAAGGGTTATGTCTTGTTTGAAACGGGATATGGCCCCTCGGGATTGCCGCATATCGGCACTTTCGGCGAGGTGGCGCGCACGACAATGATCCGGCGCGCCTTTGAGATGATTTCGGATATTCCGACGCGGCTTATCTGTTTCTCGGACGATATGGACGGGATGCGGAAGGTGCCGGACAATGTGCCGATGCAGGAAATGCTGTATGAGAACCTGCAAAAGCCACTGACGTCTGTTCCGGATCCTTTTGGCCAGTTCGACAGTTTTGGTGGGCATAACAACGCGATGCTGCGGCGTTTCCTCGATACGTTCGGGTTTGAATATGAGTTCATCAGCGCGACAGAATTCTATAAGTCCGGGCAGTTTGATGCAACGCTGTTGCGTGCTGCCGAGCGCTATGACGCCATTATGAAGGTCATGTTGGCCAGTCTGCGCGAAGAGCGTCAACAGACCTATTCGTGCTTCTTGCCGATCCATCCCGAAACCGGGCGGGTGCTTTACGTGCCTATGAAAGAGGTCAATGCCAAGGACGGCACGATCACTTTTGACGATGAAACAGGCCGGGAATGGACGCTGCCGCTCACCGGAGGGCAGGTGAAATTACAATGGAAGCCAGATTTTGGCGCACGTTGGGCGGCGTTGGATGTCGATTTTGAAATGTACGGCAAAGATCACTCCACCAACACGCCGATCTACGACAAGATTTGCGAGATCTTGGGGGGGCGGAAGCCCAATCACTTCACCTATGAACTGTTCTTGGATGCCGAAGGGCAAAAGATTTCCAAGTCCAAAGGCAATGGTTTGACGATTGACGAATGGCTGACCTATGCGGCCTCGGAGTCGCTGGGCTATTTCATGTATCAAAAACCAAAGACGGCAAAGCGCATGTGGTGGGATGTCATCCCCAAGGCTGTGGATGAATATCACCAGCAATTGCGCGCCTATCCGACGCAGACCCCAGAGCAGCAGGTAGACAATCCGGTCTGGCATATTCACGGTGGTGAACCACCCGTGAGCGGGATGGTGGTGCCTTTTGCGATGTTGTTGAACCTTGCAAGCGCTGCGGGCGCTGAGGACAAGGCCAATCTGTGGGGCTTTTTGAAGCGCTATGCGCCTGAAGCGAGCCCGGAAACCCATCCCGATCTGGATGCGGCGACGGGATACGCCGTGCGCTACTACCAAGACAAGGTCAAGCCGAACAAGGTTTTCCGCGCTCCCGATGAGAAGGAACGTGCGGCGATGCAAGCCTTGGTGGCGGCGCTAAAGGATTCAAGTGGAACGGTGGCTTTGGAGTTGATCGCGCGCAAGAATGCGGAGGCAGGACAAGCCGATGCAGTATTGCCAATGGTTGATTGGCAAAATGATGAGTTTTTGCAGTCTATCATTTTTGCGGTGGGCAAAGTGCACGGCTTTGAGCCGCTGCGAGATTGGTTCAAGGCGCTCTATGAGGTATTGCTTGGATCCTCGGATGGTCCGCGTTTTGGCGGGTTTATCGCGCTCTATGGCCTCGACGAGTCGATTGCTTTGATCGAAAAAGGCTTGGACGGCGCTTTGATCTAATCCTCGCGTTTTCCATTAGCCTCCGGAAAGGACCGCCATGTTGGATGATCTTGACGATATTCATGCGCTCTTTCATGGGGCACCTAAAACCACGGAGTTCAAGAAGCTTCGCAAGCGGATTGTGCAAGATGTCCGTGAAGCGATTGAACGATATGGAATGATCGAGCGTGGCGCCAAGTGGTTGGTGTGTTTGTCTGGCGGTAAAGACAGTTACACGATGTTGGCAGTGCTGCATGAATTGCAGTGGCGCGGGCTGTTGCCAGTGGAATTGCTCGCGTGCAACCTTGATCAGGGTCAACCCGGATTTCCCGCGACGGTGCTGCCGGAGTTTCTTGAGAAGATGGGCGTGCCGCATCGCATCGAGTATCAGGACACCTATTCGATTGTGATGGATAAGGTTCCACAGGGGCGCACGTTTTGTGCGCTTTGTTCGCGGCTTCGGCGGGGTAACCTATATCGAATCGCACGCGAAGAGGGGTGTTCGGCAGTCGTTTTGGGGCATCATCGTGATGATATTCTTGAGACGTTTTTCCTCAACCTCTTTCATGGTGGGCGAGTGGCGACGATGCCGCCAAAGTTGGTGAACGAAGAGGGAGACCTTTTTGTGTATCGTCCCTTGGCCCATGTCGCGGAAGTGGATTGCGAGAAATTTGCCTCTGCGATGCAGTACCCGATCATTCCCTGCGATCTATGCGGTTCACAAGATGGTTTGCAGCGGCAGCAAGTGAAGGGAATCATTGATGAATGGGAGCGCCGTAGCCCCGGCCGTCGGCAAAAGATGTTCCGCGCTTTGATGAATGTACGCCCGTCTCATATGCTCGATCCGGCCTTGTTCGACTTTCAGGGGCTGATGCGCGGGAAAGTCGAATTTGATGCAAATGATCCCGAAGCTCCACGTCTGCGTTAACGTGCGGTAGAGGAAATAGCCCTACCCCTTGTCCCGGAACAAAACGGGAAGAGGTGACGCATGCGTCTCTTGCAGTCAGACAGTCTAAGCCAAGTGCTGAACGTCCTGCGGCGCATCATGGACGGCCCGCAAATGCTTGCCTTTCTGCCTGCGGCTGTATTGGCGGCGTTTTGGCTTGGGGGCGAAGGCTGGCTCTTGGCTGTGGCACTCGGCGTGCCTGTGCTCCATATCCTGTTGCCAAGTCTACCCGCTCCGGAGCTGTCAGAAAATGAGACCCCGTCAGGTGTGATTGAGGGCACCTTGCGACGCTGCGAGGCGCGAAAGCTGTCAGCGGTGGTGTTTTTGATCGAGCTGGATGATTACGCACTCTTGCTTGATCGACACGGGCAGTTTGCTGCGGATCATGTCGTGGGCCAAAGTAGCAACCGACTGCGTCAAGCGCTGCGTTCCGGGGATCATGTGCTGCCCATCGAAGGGGGGCGGTTGTGTATCGTGACCGCACCTGAGCGCAAAATGGACCTAGAGGCGGCAATTTTGATTGCTGGGCGGATGCAGCAAGCCGTGGAAGAGCCAATCACGCTGGATTCGGCGTCGATCTATATGTCTTGTTCCGTTGGATTTTGTTTGACGAACCGTAATCCCGGGGAGGGGGCCCCTGCACTTTATGAGGCGGCAGAGGCCGCGCTCTCGGAGGCGCGTCAGAATGCGCCGTCGGCTATTCGCGCACATACGCGAGGTATGCAAAGCGATCGGGCGCAGCGCAGCCTGTTGTCGGCAGAAGCAGCGGAAGCCTTGGAAAATGGGCAAATTAGGCCTTGGTTTCAGCCGCAAGTGTCAACGGAAACGGGGCAAGTGACGGGCTTTGAGGCTTTGGCACGCTGGGTGCATCCGGAGCGTGGGCTGATTTCTCCCGCAGAGTTTCTGCCAGCCCTTGAGGAAGCTGGACTGATGGCACGCTTGGGAGAAATCATGCGGCGGGAGGCGATGAAGGCCCTGCGCGCTTGGGACGCGGCCAATCTGGGGGTGCCTGCGGTAGGAGTGAATTTCTCGCCAATGGAGTTGCGCGACCCCGGTTTGGTCGATCGGATCCGCTGGGAGTTGGATCAGTTTGATCTGGAAGCGGAGCGGTTGATCATCGAAGTGTTGGAGACTGTGATCGCGGCGTCACCATATGACTCGGTAACCCGAAATATCAATGGGTTGGCGCGAATGGGGTGTCCGATTGATCTGGATGATTTCGGAACGGGCCATGCCTCGATTTCTTCGCTTCGCCGCTTTGCTGCGCGACGCATAAAGATTGATCGATCCTTCGTGATGAAGGTGGACCGAGATGCAGATCAGCAACGGATGGTTTCGGCGATCCTGACAATGGCGGAGCGATTGGATCTGGATACTTTAGCAGAGGGTGTGGAAACGTTGGGCGAACAAGTAATGCTCGCACAGCTCGGTTGTCGCCATGTGCAAGGCTTTGGAATTGGGCGGCCAATGCCTTTGGAGCAGGTGCCAGAATGGATGAAGGCCTATGACGCACGCCGCGAGATGACGCCGATAATCCGAAAGGCCTAAGCGATGATCCGGCTGAAAAAGGAACTGCGTGGTGGCGTCCTTCTTGGTGTCTTGCAGCGATACAAGAGTTGAAAAAGAGAATTTCACTGCCAAATGAGTGAAACTATCGAGATGAGTTAGGGGTGCGGACGAGGACGGGTCCGAATCTGCTTGACCTTTGGGGGTCCGTTCTGTTGAACCACCGCTGACCTCCCCAAGGCTTGCACGGAAGTATACCCGCGATGGAAGATCAGAATAAGAACCTAATCCTGGCCACGGCATTGAGCTTTGTGGTGATCCTCGTATGGTTTTTCCTATTCCCGCCCCCTGAACCCGCAGTGACGGCAGATCCTGCCGCGGTGGTTGCCACGGATGGCAGTGCGGCGGCACCCGTGGCGTCAGTGAACACGCCGTCGTCGGATGCGGCGGCCTCTCCTCAGACAGCGGTTGAGACCTTGGCGGCTGCGCCTCGGGTCGAGATTGAGACGCCACGCCTCAAGGGCTCGCTCTCTTTGCTGGGCGGACGGATTGACGACATCCGGCTGAAAGATTTCCGCGAGACCTTGGATGAGGGCTCGGATATTGTGACGGTGATGGCGCCTTTGGGCAGCGATCACGCTTATTATGCGCTTTATGGCTGGGCTCCGGGGGCGTCGATGGCGGCCAGCGATGTGCCTGGGCCGAATACAGAATGGACGCTCGCAGAAGGGAGCGCCCTGACCCCGGCGACACCGGTAACGATTGCTTGGGAAAATGGTAAGGGACTGACGTTCCGTCGCACTATTTCGGTTGATGACAACTTCCTGTTCACGATCACGCAAAGCGTAACGAATACCGGCACAGCGGAAGCCAATTTGGCGCCTTATGGCGTTTTGGTGCGGCACGGGCAGCCAAAAAACCTTAAGAAATTCTTCATTCTGCATGAGGGTGCCATCTCGATGTCGGATGGAACACTGGCAGAGTTGAGCTATTCGGATGTTGAAAAGCTGGACCTCAACGAACGCGAAGGTGTGCCTGCGGAAGTCGTGCAGGTCACGACGGCTGGCTGGGTCGGGTTTACCGATCATTTCTGGATGTCGACGCTCGTTCCGGATGCCGATGCGGCTTTCAAGTCGGTTGTGAAATTCGACACGGCGCGCAACCTTTACCAAGCTGAAGCGGTCATGGCGACGCGGGCCGTCGCAGCCGGGGCGACGGATACCGTTACGACACGGCTCTTTGTTGGGGCCAAGGAATGGGAAACGATCCGCGCTTATCAGAATGACAGCGGGATTGATCGGTTCCTTGATTCGATTGATTGGGGTTGGTTCTTCTTTCTGACAAAGCCGATTTTTGCAGTTTTGCATTGGTTCAATGTTGCCTTGAGAGATCTGGGTGTGCCCGGTTCGATGGGCTGGGCGATTATCGGTCTGACATTGGTCATCAAGGCGCTCGTATTCCCGCTGGCTTATAAGTCCTATTCTTCGATGGCGAAGATGAAAGAACTTCAGCCAGAGATGGAAAAGCTGAAAGAGCGGGTCGGTGATGATCGGCAGCGTCTGCAAAAGGAAATGATGGAGCTTTACAAGCGCGAGAAGGTAAACCCCGCTGCGGGCTGCTTGCCGATCTTGTTGCAGATCCCGATTTTCTTTTCGCTCTACAAGGTGATCTTCGTCACGCTTGAATTGCGGCATGCGCCTTGGATCGGCTGGATCAAGGATTTGTCTGCGCCTGATCCGACCTCTATTTTGAACCTGTTTGGCTTGCTTCCCTATGCGACGCCCAGCCCCGATAGCTTCTTGGCAATTATTTCATTGGGCGTTTTGCCAATCTTGTTGGGGATTTCCATGTGGTTGCAGCAAAAGCTGAACCCAGCACCCACGGATGCGATGCAGGCGCAAATCTTTGCGTGGATGCCTTGGATTTTCATGTTCATGCTCGGTACGTTTGCATCTGGTTTGGTCATCTACTGGATTGCGAACAACACGATCACTTTCACGCAGCAGTATCTTATCATGCGGAGCCATGGGTACCGGCCTGATGTCTTCGATAACATCCGCAAAAGCTTTAAGAAGAAGCCGAAAATTGATGGTGCAGCGGTGAAACCTCCGGCTCAAAGGGGTGGTAAGGGTAAATGACCCTTACTCTTGCCGAAATTTGGCGCCATCCGATTAAGTCCCACGGGCGTGAACTCGTGGGACAGGCGCTTTTGGACGTTGGAAAATGCCTGCCCTATGATCGCCATTGGGCCGTGGCACACGAAGCATCGCGCGCGAGTGATGAACAATGGTCGCCCTGTGCAGCGTTTTCACGGGTTTCGAAGGCCCCACAGTTGATGGCGATTTCGGCGACGTTCGATGAAAAGGCTGGGCTGTTAACGCTTACACACCCTCAACGGGAACCTTTGGTTTTTGATCCCGACCACGAGCCGCAGCGATTGATCGACTGGGTGCAGCCCTTGATGCCAGCTGATCGGGCGGCATCAGTGCGGGTGGTGCGGGTTCCGGGGCGCGGGATGACCGACACGGACTTCCCATCGATTTCATTAGCGGGGATGGCGTCGCATCGAGCGCTTGAAGGACGAATGGGGCGACCTCTGGCGAGGGGCCGATGGCGGGCAAACCTGTGGGTTGATGGGTTGGCGCCGTGGGAAGAGTTTGATTTGGTTGGCCGCGAAATCCGGATAGGTGGTGCGCGGCTGGCCGTAGAAGAGCGGATCGTGCGATGCACGGCAACGATGGCTAATCCTGAGACGGGCTTGCGCGATGCGGATACGCTGGCGGCGCTTGAGGCAGGATATGGCCATACTGATTTTGGGGTCTATACGCGCGTTGTAGAGGCAGGGCCGATCCGCGCGGGCGACACGATGGAGATACTATAATGGAACAGCTGCCTTTTCCCTTGGCTGACGATCCGACAGAAGAAAATGTCGAATTTGGGCGGAAGCTTTTGACTGGAGAGGTGGAGTTCCTCAAAGGTGTCGTGGCGATGTCTGGATTGCCGCCTGCGGATCGGATGGAAGTGTGTTTTGCCGGGCGCTCCAACGTTGGGAAATCATCGTTGATTAATGCGTTGACCGGGCGGCGGGCCTTGGCGCGTGCGTCGAACACGCCGGGGCGTACGCAGGAGATCAACTTTTTCACGGCAGGCGCTAGTCATTATCTGGTCGACCTTCCTGGTTATGGTTTTGCCAACGCGCCACTGGCTGTTGTGCAGAAGTGGCAAGCCCTGCTGAAGCAATATCTTTCGGGGCGGCCAACCTTGCGGCGCGCGTTTGTTTTGATTGACAGCCGACATGGTGTGAAAGCGGTGGATGATGAGATCATGACGCTGCTCGACCAATCGGCGGTGACCTTTCAAGCGGTTTTGACGAAGGTAGACAAAATCGGGGTCAAGGAACGAGAAGCGACGCTGGAGCAGGTGCGTGGGGCGCTGTCGAAGCATCCGGCTGCCTTTCCGGAACTGATCGTGACGTCGTCTGAGAAAGGCGAAGGCATCGCCACGTTGCGGGCCACGATCGCGACCCTCGCCTGACGCAGCCGCTTGCAACCGAGGCAGAGTTGCGCGAGGCTGGGGGAAGGTTTGCAAGGAGCGCGTGCATGTTTCCCAGTTTGATTGGCACTGTCGTGATTGCAGGGATCGTGGGGTATCTGTCTGAAAAGACGGGGTTCACGCGCAACGGTATTCTGGCGTCGATCATCATCTGTGTTGGTGGAGCATTCCTGTTCTATTTCGTACGGATCATGTTTGGTTTGCGCTTTGGTCCACCGGGCATTGATGCGATCCTATCGTCTATCGGGGCGCTGATTATTGTTCCCACGCATTGGAGGCGGGGAAAATGAGCATTCTCTGGCTTTTGATCATTGGTGCAGCGGCAGGATTTTTCGCAACGCGGCTTATGCGTGTTGAGGCGAATATAGTCACCACGGTGATCGTTGGCATGGCTGGCGCATTGATCGGTGGGCTGGTCTTGCGTGCGCTCTTGGCGGTTATGGGAATGGCGGCGGGATTTGTCGGGGCCATTTTGGGAGCGCTGCTGTTGGTGTGGCTCTGGCAACGATACAGGCGGGGCTGACGCCTAGCGGCGAGGGGGTCTGGCCTTGTAGACTGGCAGGCGCCAGCCAAAGGCCAGCGAACCTGCCCGCAGTGCCCATGTGGTGAGCGCACATGCCAAGAGCATCACAAGCGGCTCGGAGGTGAGCTGTTGAGTGATCAGCGCCGCACCAGAGCCTGCAAAGGCAGCGGTAGCGTAAATTTCGCCTTGTCGCAGCACCACAGGCACTTCGTTGCAGATCACGTCACGCATGAGCCCGCCCATCATTCCGGTGATCATGCCCATTACCAAGACAACAGTTGGAGGCATGTCGGCAGCGATCGCAGCAGCGACGCCAGCAGGCACGGCCACGGCGAGGGCGATGCTGTCGAGCCAGAGCAGGGCAGAAAGGCGGCTTTCCAAACGGTGAGCGGTGAAGAAAACGGCAACAGCCGCGAGGGAGGATACCAAGAGCAACTCGGGTGCAGTGATCCAGAAAATCGCTTCGCGGTTGATCAACACATCACGAAGAGTGCCGCCACCAAGCGCCGTGAGGGCGGCCAGAAAGAAGAAGCCCACAATATCAAGCTGGGCGCGAGAGGCGGCCAGCGCCCCGGTGAGGGCGAAGATGAAGACGGATGCCAGATCAAGAAGGGCCAATGCGCTCATGTGCCAGATTTCTTGAAGGGTTTCATGCCAGCGCGCGCCAACGCATCCGCGCGCTCATTTTCAGGGTGACCAGCATGGCCTTTGACCCACTCCCAAGTCACTTGGTGGCGCGCTTGTGCGGCGTCGAGACGTTGCCAGAGTTCCACATTCGCGACGGGTTTCTTGGCCGCGGTTTTCCAGCCGTTGCGTTTCCAGCCGTGGATCCACCCCGTTACGCCATTTTTTACATAAGCACTGTCGGTGATGATTGTGATGGTGCTTGGCCGTTCGAGGGTTTCGAGGGCGTGAATGGCGGCGAGAAGCTCCATGCGGTTATTTGTCGTGTCCGCTTCCCCGCCCTTGAGTTCGCGTTCTTTCAAGATTGTCTCGCCCTCGGAGGCACGCAAAAGAACGCCCCAGCCTCCGGGGCCGGGATTTCCAGAGCATGCGCCATCGGTATATGCCACAAGCGCTGCCATCAGCTAAGCACCACAGTGATGGCCAGCATGGTTAGCACGGCGGCACTTAGGAGGAGGCGTAGGCGCATCCACCACACAGGGGCTAGATCGCGCTGAGCAAAGTGCCAATCGAGGCCAAGTAGGCCTAAAAACCCAGCAAAAAGGTAGATGGAGGCCGAGGTGGGGCCACCGCCTACCATGAAGAAGCACCAAAGCGCCGGGATGACTGAGAGGGCATAGCCAAGCGCTGCATCGGTGCCTTTTGCGCGGGTGGCGAAACCCCAAAGCACACCGGACATGAAGCTTAGGATTACAATGCCATAGCTTAGCTGCACATAGGGACCGATGAAGCGTGGGCCTGCGAGGCGAACGGTGGCATCGGCGAGGGAGGGCAGGAGCATGGTCAACACACCCCAGAAGAAGGGAAGCAGACCTGCGAGGCCGAGCACGAGCGTTGAGCGGGGAATGGGGGTCATGCGAAAGGCTCCGGGAGCGGGTTAAGGGCGAATAGCGTTTTGCGCGCCCATTGGAAACGTTATGGGCGGTTTAATTTGCGTGCAAATATGTCAGCCGGGCGCGCGCAGAATACGGGGCACTTTGAATTCGACGTTTTCAACAGCAGTTTCCACTCGATTGACTGTGACCGCGTAGCGGCTGGAGAAGGCATCGATGACTTCGTTGACCAACTCTTCTGGTGCCGAGGCTCCGGCGGTGACACCAACCGAGCGGATACCTTCCAAGGCGCGCCAATCGATTTCGGAGGCGCGCTGCACCAACTGGGCATAGGCGCAGCCGGCGCGGGAGGCCACTTCGACGAGGCGTTTGGAGTTGGACGAGTTGGGGGCGCCAACAACCAAGAGCGCGTCGCATAAGGGGGCCATCGCCTTCACGGCTTCTTGGCGGTTGGTGGTGGCGTAGCAAATGTCTTCTTTGTGAGGGCCTACAATCGCGGGGAAGCGTTTTTGAAGCGCGGCGACGATTTCAGCGGTGTCATCTACTGACAGGGTCGTTTGGGTGACGAAAGCAAGTTTCTCAGGATCGCGCACGGTAACTTTGGCCACGTCATCGACAGTTTCGACAAGCAAGACTTCTCCATCGGGGAGTTGGCCCATGGTGCCGACGGTTTCGGGGTGGCCCGCATGTCCGATCATGATCATTTGGCGGCCGAGTTCTGAGTGGCGGGCGGCTTCCATATGCACTTTGGTGACAAGGGGGCAGGTTGCATCTACGGCGATCATTTGCCGAGCTGAGGCCGCCTCGGGCACTGCTTTGGGAACGCCGTGAGCAGAGAAGATAACCGGGCGATCCACGGGGCATTCCTCGAGTTCCTCTACGAACACGGCTCCCTTGGCGCGTAGCCCGTCCACGACATAGCGGTTATGCACGATCTCGTGGCGGACATAGACAGGCGCCCCCCATTTTTCTAACGCCAGCTCGACGATCTTGATGGCACGATCAACGCCGGCGCAAAATCCGCGAGGCGCGGCAAGGTGAAGGGTAAGAGCGGGCAGGGACATGCGATTTCTCCGAGGCTAAAAGAGTAGGTAAAGCCAAGTTCGGCGCACGTCCACCTGCGAGTTATATCCGTTTAGGACTTATTAACTACCCCAATGCCCCAGACCCCTAGCGTGGCAATTTTATATATACTCTTAAGGCTTAATTTAGAGCCCAACGGGGATATTTGATGCCAGACCTTGATACAGCGCCTCAAATAAAAGCCGAAGAATTGCTCGCCGAGAAGCCCTCGGTCAATGTTGCGCGACTTGGCGCGACGCGGGCTTTAGGCGTTTTTGCGATCGGACTGGGCCTTTTTTGGGTCGTGGTCGGCCTCATGTTTGATCTGGAGTTGGCGTGGGAATTGGGCGGCGCTCTGTCGCTGGTGTCATTTGTCACGCTCGTCGCGGCGGGACGGGGATATTCCACCTTTGCACGGGTCGTGTGGTTTTTCTCCTGCTCGTTGCTCATCCTCTTCGCGTATTTCAACGTCCACGTGGCCGCCGGGGTAGACCAGTTTTTTGCCGCTCTGATTGCCTCTGTTTTTATGAATTTTTCAGTGCGACGCGAGAAAGTGGCGGTGACAACTGTTTTGGTCAGTATTTCGGCGCTTTGGTTCGTAGGGGTATCCTTGGGCGCAGACTTCTTTGGCCCGCCGATTGTGGAGCACGTTTTTGCTGAATACGTTTTGGCGCCTTTGGTGACAGGGGCAGTGATCGTCAGCGTGGCTGTGAATGTCTACATTTTTGCGCTCCTGAACGAGCGTTACTATGATCGACTTAACGCGGCGCTGATCTTGGCGCGTGACGCCAACAAAGCCAAAAGCGACTTCCTCGCTGCAATGAGCCACGAAATCCGCACGCCGATGAATGGTGTGATTGGTATGGTGGATATTTTGGGCACGACAGATCTTGAGGCGTCGCAACGTCGTACATTGGGCGTGATCCGCGATTCGGCATTGTCTCTGTTGCGGATCATTGAAGACATTTTGGACATGTCTTCGATTGAAGCTGGCAAGATGAAGCTGGTGGTTGAGCCGATGGATTTACGCCAGACTGTGGAGGCCGCGGCAGAGACGCTCCGCCATTACGCCGATCAGCATAACGTGCTGACCTCGCTCAAGCTGGATTATCGCCTGCCTAAAACAGTGCGCGGCGACCCAGGTCGTATTCGGCAGATCGTGACGAATATCTTGGGGAACGGGATCAAATTTTCGCGGCGTCCCAAGGATGATGGCATTGGTCATGCGCGGTTGGTGGTGGAGCCGGGCGCAAATGGTGGGATCCGATTTGTGTTCACCGATGACGGCATCGGAATTCCGTCCGACTTCTTGGCTCAGATTTTTGAGCCATTTGGCCGCTCTGATACTGTCCAGACGCGACGGTATAATGGCACGGGTCTTGGGCTGGCGATTGTGCAGCAATTGGTCACCAAGATGCAGGGTACGATCAGCGTAAGCAGTGCCCCTGGGGAGGGGGCTACGTTTATTGTGACTTTGCCTCTTGAGGTCTTGGAGGCAGAGCGAGAGCGGCCAGATTTATCGGGGCTTTCGGTGCTCTTGTTGGGGCTCGATCCGCTTGCCGAGCATTTTTGGCAAAATACTCTGAAAGGCACTCATGCGGCACTGATCAGCGACCGGGGGCGCGACATTGAGGCGATTGTCGAGGCAAAATCGTCTGACGGGAAAACCGAAAATGTGATCATTGTGTCGTCGTTTGGTTTCGAAAATGGCGACACAAGTGATGCCTTAAGCCGGTTTCGCTCGGTTTCACCGAATATCCCTATCTTGATGCATTGCCGTAATCGTGAGCGGATGTCGGGGCTCGTTGATCTGCATACCTATCGCATTCAGGGAGCCCCTTCGTTGGAAAGCGAAGCGCTGCTTGGTATCACGACATTGTTTCAGAAGGGGCGTCAGGACTTCAAACGCGAGGCGTTGCGGCGGGGGCCAGAAGCAAATGTGCCGCGTCCTTCGCAAAGAATGGCGCGCATCTTGGTGGCGGAGGACAACGAGATCAACCAAATGGTAATCGCATCTCAGTTGGGTCAGCTTGGGCATGAAAGTGTCTTGGCATCTGATGGCTTGGAAGCCTTGGCGCAATGGAAAGCGGGGCATTTTGATATGGTGGTCACAGATTGCTTCATGCCGCGCATGGACGGGTTTGAGTTGGTGAAGAACATCCGGATGCTCGAAAAACGCGATGGTTTGAGGGCAGTGCCTATCCTCGCGATTACGGCGAATGCGATGCCGGGAGAGCCAGAGAAATGTCAGGCGGCTGGAATGGATGGGTTTTTGACTAAGCCCGTGCAGCTTCGGGACCTTGCCGAGAAGATTGACCTTCACCTGCGCGTGAAGGAGAGCACATCAGAAACCCCGGTGGCGCAGCGCGCATAAAAGAACCCCGCCGAAGCGAGGTTCTAAGAAGGTCATCGACCTTGATGTGGATTAGTTTTCGCCAACTGCCGCAACATCCCGGAAGAGCGGTTGTTCGCGGGGGGGGCGGCCAATCACATCACGCAGATCGTCCAATTCGATGAAGTTATCGGCCTGACGGCGCAGTTCATCAGAAATCATTGGCGGCTGTGACCGGATCGTCGAGACAACGGAAACGCGCACGCCTTGACGTTGCAGGCTCTCGACCAAGGGCCGAAAATCGCCGTCGCCTGAGAAGATAACGGCGTGATCCATGCGGGGAGCGAGTTCCATGGCATCGACAGCAAGCTCGATGTCCATGTTCCCTTTAACTTTCCGACGCCCTTGGGCATCGGTGTATTCCTTGGCAGGTTTTGTGACCATGGTGAAGCCGTTGTAATGCAGCCAGTCCACCAAGGGGCGGATGGGAGAATATTCGTCATTCTCCAAAAGAGCGGTATAGTAAAAGGCGCGCAACATCTTGCCGCGGCGCATGAACTCTTGCCGAAGCAGTTTATAGTCGATGTCAAACCCAAGCGATTTTGACGCTGCATAGAGGTTTGAGCCATCGATGAACAGCGCAAGCCGTTCGTCCTTGTAAAACATCAAAAATATTCCTTCTAATTGGCCTTGGGCGCGAAAACTCTCAGGAGTGGCCAAGAGTGTCAGAGTGAGTGACGTCAAAAATCGCGCTGGCCGGAACAGTAATTCTGCTCAGGCGGCGCTTCAAGCGTGTGTAATGCACGGAAAAGGATAGGCCGATGGTTCAGTTTGGTCAAGAATTCGCAATCGCTCTTGGTGCGAACCTTGAGACTGAGGCGGGCTCACCTGCCGATTCGATCCGCGCCGGGCTTGAGGCTTTGGAATTGGAGGGTATCCTCTGCGTTTCTGTGAGCCGTTTTTATAAAACCCCATGTTTTCCAGTGGGCGCAGGGCCGGATTATGTGAATGCCTGTGCCGTTTTACGCGCCGAGTTGGCACCCGAAGAGATCTTGGCGGTCTTGCACCGAGTTGAGGCGCAAATGGGGCGTGTCCGGGAAACACGATGGGCAGGCCGCACGCTGGATCTGGATTTGTTGTTCTGTGCTCAAACAGTTCTGCCGGACAAAGCGGGATGGTCGTATTGGCAGGGGATGGCGCTAGAAGAGCAGATGCGGCGGGCACCTGACGAGTTGATTCTTCCCCACCCGCGCCTTCAGGACCGCGGCTTTGTTTTGGTTCCTCTTGCCGATGTCGCTCCAGATTGGCATCACCCCGTTACCGGGCGCCGCGTGGTTGAGATGCGCGATGCTCTGCCGAAAGAAGCGCTTTTGGACATTGTGCCGCTGTGAAGAGATTGGGGAATCGACTTGTCAATTCCACCGCATCCACTTATGTCAAGACGTTCAAAAGCCCTACCCATCTATTGACTGGAGTGATCCCATGGCCCGCGTGACCGTAGAAGACTGCGTAGACAAGGTTCCCAACCGTTTTGAGTTGGTGATGCTGGCCGCGCATCGTGCACGCGAGATTGCTTCGGGTGGCGCGCTGACCATCGAACGTGACAACGATAAAAACCCGGTGGTTGCTTTGCGTGAAATCGCGGATGAAACACAGTCGGCAGATGGCCTTCGCGAGCGTCTGATCGAAGCAAACCAGACCCAGATCGAAGTTGATGAGCCGGAAGAAGATCAGATGAACCTTCTGATGAGTGGCGAGCATGATCGCCCGGCCGAAGACGACATGTCGGAAGAAAAGCTGCTTCGCGCCCTCATGGAAGCTCAGCGTCAGGGGTGATCCTGACGTGCCTTTGGGGAGTTGCGGACTGACATGATCGCCGTCGACGACCTGATCGCCCTTGTCCACAACTATAATCCCCGCACGAATGAGGCGCTGATCCGGTCGGCCTATGATTTTGGGCGGGCGATGCATGACGGGCAAATGCGCCAGTCAGGCGAGCCTTATTTCACCCATCCCGTCGCTGTAGCTGCTATTCTCACCGAGCAACGGCTTGACGATGCGACCATCGTCACAGCGCTTTTGCATGACACGATTGAGGATACCAAGGCCAGCTATGCCGAGGTCGAGCGCCGCTTCGGCCATGATGTGGCGGAGTTGGTCGATGGGGTGACGAAGCTCACCAATCTGCAGCTGACCTCTACAGAGACCCAGCAAGCCGAGAACTTCCGCAAGCTTTTGATGGCGATGTCGCGCGACTTGCGGGTCATTCTTGTGAAGCTTGCCGACCGTTTGCACAACATGCGGACGATCAAGGCGATGAAGCCGGAAAAGCAGGCCAAGAAAGCCCGCGAGACAATGGATATCTATGCGCCTTTGGCGGGGCGTATGGGGATGCAGTGGATGCGTGAGGAGCTGGAAGACCTTGCGTTTCGAGTGCTCAACCCCGAAGCGCGCGCGTCGATCATGCGTCGGTTTGTGTCTTTGCAAAAGGAATCGGGCGATGTGATCGAGCGGATCACTGGCGATATGCGAGCGGAGATGGACAAGGTGGACATAGAGTGCACCGTCTTTGGTCGCGCCAAGAAGCCCTATTCCATTTGGCGTAAGATGCAGGAAAAAGACATCGGGTTTTCTCGGCTGTCTGATATTTACGGGTTTCGGGTGATTACCCAATCAGAGGAAGACTGCTATCGGGCTTTGGGTGCGATCCACCAGCGCTGGCGCGCGGTGCCGGGGCGGTTCAAGGACTATATCAGCCAGCCGAAGTCCAATGGATATCGCTCGATTCACACCACGGTTTCCGGGCGGGATGGCAAGCGCGTTGAAGTGCAGATCCGCACACGACAAATGCACGAAGTGGCCGAGGCAGGTGTGGCCGCGCATTGGTCTTATCGGGACGGCGTGCGCGCGCAAAACCCCTTTGCTGTTGATCCGGCAAAGTGGATTGCAACGATGACCGAGCAGTTCAATACAGAGGATGATCACGACGAGTTTCTCGAAGCGGTCAAGCTCGAGATGTATTCGGATCAAGTCTTTTGTTTTACGCCAAAGGGCGAAGTCATCAAATTGCCGCGGGGAGCAACGCCAATCGATTTTGGCTATGCGATCCATACACGAATTGGCAGCGCGACCGTGGGTGCTAAGATCGATGGAATGCGCGTGCCACTTTGGACACGAATCCGCAATGGGCAGTCAGTCGAGGTGATTACAGCGGAGGGGCAGGTTCCTCAGGCGACTTGGCTCGACATTGCGACAACGGGTAAAGCCAAGACGGCAATTCGACGGGCGCTGCGCGAAGTAGATCGCTCGCGGTTCATCAAGCTTGGCGCAGAGTTGGCGCGGGCAGCGTTTGAACATGTCGGGAAGAAATCCACCGACAAGGCGCTGGAACTGGCAGCGCGTCATCTGCGGATTGAAGGCGGGCGTGAAGAAGTCTTAGCGCGACTTGGATCGGCCGAGCTGTCGGCACGTGAGGTAGTGCATGCCGTTTACCCCGAATTGGCCCAAGGACAGAGCGAGACAATCAACCAAGATCATGCGGTTGTCGGCATTTCACCAGACCAGAGTTTTGCGCGCGCCCCCTGTTGTCAGCCCCTGCCGGGCGAGCGGATTGTGGGGATCAAGGTGCGAGGGCAAGGCGTGCAGGTGCACACGATTGACTGCGCAGCACTGGAGCAATTCGAGAGCCAACCCGACCGTTGGATGGACTTGCATTGGCAAGCAGGCAAACACCCGCCTATCCATACGGCCTCTATCTTGATTACCATTGCGAATGACGCTGGCGTGTTAGGGCGGATTTGCACATTGATTGGCGAGCAGAAGGCCAATATCTCGGATATGAACTTCGTTGATCGGAAACCAGATTTTTACCGAGTGCTGTTTGATGTGGACCTCAGAGACGTCGAGCACCTCCATTCGGTGCTCTCGGCCCTTGAGGCGGAGTCCGATGTGGCGGCAATTGAACGGGCGAGGGATCCGTCCCGTACTCTGACCGCTCCGTCGGCAGGGCGGCAAGAAAGGTAAGACCGTGGTATTTAAGCGCCGTGACAAACGGCCAATTTGGCAAGTCGTCAAAGAATTCTTCTGGCCTCGTGGGGGGTGGGCGCGGGCAGCGCATTACGTCAAGCACCGCTTGCGGCGTTTGCCTGACAGCCCGGCGCGGATTGCACGTGGCATTTTTGCCGGGGTCTTTACGACCTTCACTCCGTTTTTTGGCCTTCATTTCATTGTCGCGGCTCTGATTGCTTTCGTTATGCGGGGCAATATTCTGGCGGCGCTCTTGTCGACGTTTTTTGGCAATCCGCTCACTTATGTGCCGATTGCCATGGCCTCGTTACGGACGGGCTATTGGATGCTCGGTCTGGAATGGGGCGGGGGCAATGTTCATGGCTCGCTAGGGCAGAAATTTGCCGAAGCTTGGTGGGATCTGAAGCATAATTTCCTGGCCATGTTTAACGCAGACACGGCCGATTGGCATGGGTTGCATCTGTTTTACGACGAGGTGTTTTTCCCTTTCATGATTGGGGGCATCCTGCCGGGCCTCGTTACGGCAGCAGTGTGCTATTACACCTCGCTGCCCTTGATCCGCGCCTATCAGCATCGCCGAAAAGGCGTGATCAAAGCCAAACTCGCTGCGTTGAAGAAAAAAGCGCAGGCGAAGGCTGACGAATTGCGGAAACACGACTAGTTTGAGAGCAAATCAGGTTAGGAAGGACTGCCAATGAAGCCGCTCGGAACGCTCCGTCTTGGCGTGAACATTGATCACGTGGCCACCGTGCGAAACGCACGTGGATCTGCTTATCCAGATCCGGTGCGTGCGGCTCTCTTGGCCGAAGAAGCTGGCGCTGACGGGATTACCGCGCATTTGCGCGAAGATCGGCGGCACATTTCGGATGCAGATATTGACGGGCTGATGGCGGCGCTGAAAACTCCGCTGAATTTCGAGATGGCAGCGACACCGGAGATGCAGGCTATCGCGCTGCGGCATCGTCCGCATGCCGTATGTTTGGTGCCGGAACGGCGCGAGGAGCGCACGACAGAAGGCGGGCTGGAAGTGGCACGCGAAGAAAATCGCTTGGCGCATTTCATAGCGCCCCTGCGGGATGTTGGGTGCCGGGTGTCGATCTTTATCGCGGCCGACCAAAAGCAGATCGAGGCCGCGCATCGCATCGGTGCTCAGGTGATCGAGCTTCATACCGGCGCTTATTGCGACTTCCACTCCGAAGGGCATTTCGACAAGCGAGACGCCGAATTGGTGCGCCTGCGCGAAATGGCGGCCTTTGCCCATAGTTTGGGGCTGGAAGTGCATGCCGGGCATGGTTTGACCTACGAGACCGTGGGCGCCATTGCTGCATTTCCCGAAGTGATGGAGCTAAATATTGGGCATTTTCTGATTGGAGAGGCCATTTTCCGGGGGCTGTCTCCAGCGATTGCCGAAATGCGCCGATTGATGGTCGAGGCACGCGACTGATCGCCACTTATTGAGGGTTTCCAATGCGTTCGCTTTCTATCCTCCTCGTCGCGTTTGGCCTTTGGATCGCGACACCGGTTGAGGCCTGCGTCGTGCCGAAGATCGCCGTTAAAGAGGCCGCGCGCGTTGTGGCGATGGTCAACGAGGTGCGCCAAGCCAATGGATTGACGCCTTTGGCCCCAAATGCGCGCCTTCAACAAGCAGCACAGGCGCATAGTTGCTTCATGGCAGATATTGGCAAGATGACACATGCGGGCGCCGGAAGCTCGTCGGCTGGGGATCGAGCGCGAGCGGCTGGGTATCGCTGGCGGTTCGTTGCCGAAAACGTCGCTTGGGGCCAAGAAGATGCACCGCGTGTTGTGGCAGGTTGGGGCGCCTCTGCGCCGCATCGGCGCAACATTTTGAGCAAAGATGCAAAAGAGATTGGTGTAGCGCTGCGGCATGGGAAGACTGGTCAGGCGTATTGGACGCTCCTTTTGGCGGCGTCGCAATGATCCTAGGAATTGGCACTGACCTCGCAAATATCGAGCGTATTTCCGCGACGTTGACGCGGTTTGGTGACAGATTTCGCAATAGGGTGTTCACAGAGGCCGAGCAGATCAAAGCGGAGCGGCGCAAAGATGTTGCAGGCACCTATGCGAAACGCTGGGCCGCGAAAGAGGCCTGTTCAAAAGCGCTTGGTACCGGGCTTCGGATGGGGATTTCTTGGAAGGATATGGGGGTCACAAACCTTCGCTCTGGTCAGCCTGTCATGCATTTGACGGGCTGGGCTGCCGAAAGGCTCAAGGAAATGACCCCTGAGGGCCATGAGGCGATTGTGCATGTCACGCTGACAGATGATCAACCTTGGGCGCAGGCCTTTGTCGTCATTGAGGCGCGGCCACTGGATGACCCTGAGGCGCGGGGGCTGCGCTTGACACCGCCGCCGCGCCCACGCATGTAACCTCCATTCCCTCAGAGAGGACAGAACATGGCCGAAAAGACGCAGAACGGGATTGTGGAGACGATAAAGACTATCGTTTACGCCCTTCTCATCGCGGGTGTTTTCCGCACTTTGTTTTTTCAGCCGTTTTGGATTCCGTCGGGTTCGATGAAGGACACGTTGCTGATCGGTGATTTCCTTTTCGTCAACAAAATGTCCTACGGTTATTCTTATGCGTCTTGCCCAACGATCCGCCTCGGGGTGATTGGGCTGGATGTTGATGCCAAAGATATTTGCGGCTTTCTGGACGGGGACAATACCCGGCTGTTTGGTGGCGAGCCTGAGCGGGGCGATGTGGTTGTGTTCCGCCATCCGGTGGCCGGAAGCGATTATATCAAGCGCTTGATCGGGCTTCCCGGTGATACCGTGCAGATCAAGGCCGGGTTGCTGCATCTGAATGGTCAAGCGGTCAGCGTGGCGGATGCCGGCACCTTTGAAGAGATGATGGCACCGCAAGGGCCTCAAGGCCTGCGGCCGCGTTGTGAAAATGGCGCTGTGGGTGAGGGCGGGAATTGCGTGAAGTCGCGTCAGCGTGAAACGCTGCCCAATGGCCGCACGCATGATATTCTCAATATCGGCACGCAGATGACCGATGATACGCCTGTTTATACGGTTCCTTCGGGGCATTTCTTCTTTATGGGCGACAACCGCGATAATTCCACTGACAGTCGCGTGCCGCAGGCCGCTGGTGGCGTGGGGTTTGTGCCGCTGGAAAACCTGATTGGTCGGGCGGATCGGATCATGTTCTCGTCGGCGGGACGCTCTATGCTGGCGTTCTGGACATGGAGATCTGATCGGTTCTTCAAGGGGATCGAGTGAAGCTCTCGGCGGAGGTGAAGGCCTTTGAAGGCCGACTGGGCTATGTTTTTTCGCGCCCAGAATTGTTGATCCGCGCGCTGACGCATTCGTCGTTTGCCACGGCAACAGGGGATAATCAGCGCCTCGAATTTCTGGGTGACCGGGTGCTTGGGCTGGTGATGGCTGAAGCGCTCTTGATGGCGGATAAAGGGGCCTCTGAGGGTCTTTTGGCACCGCGTTTCAATGCATTGGTTCGCAAGGAAGCCTGTGCCGACGTGGCGCGCCAGATTGATCTGGGGGATGTGCTGCGACTGGGGCGGTCAGAGATGATGACAGGCGGTCGGCGTAAAGAGGCGCTCTTGGGGGATGCGATGGAAGCGGTGATCGCTGCGGTCTATCGCGATGCCGGGTTTGATGCGGCCAAACGCGTGGTTCTTCGGCTTTGGGGGCGGCGAATCGATCATGTGGAAGCTGATGCACGCGACGCCAAGACATCGTTGCAGGAATGGGCGCAAGGGCGCGGCTTGAAGCCCCCGTCCTATGTTGAAACTGGTCGCGAGGGGCCGGACCATGCGCCGATTTTCACCATTGAAGCACGACTGGAGACAGGCGAAATGGCCTCTGCTTCGGCCCCTTCAAAACGGGCCGCCGAGCAATCCGCAGCGCGGGATTTGCTTGCACAGCTGACTGGAGGATAAGCCAGATGCCAGCCCCGCGCCTTTATCTGACAGGGGCATCGGGGACGGGTACAACGACGCTCGGTCGTGCTCTGGGGGCCCGATTGGGCTTGCCGCATGTGGATACGGATGATCATTTTTGGCTTTCGTCTGATCCCCCCTTCACCCATCGGCGGGCGCCACACGAGCGAGGTGCAAGCCTTGAAGCCGCTTTGGGGGCAGACGGTTGGATCGTGACGGGGGCCTGTGAGGGCTGGGGCGACGCGGCGATTTCCAAGGTCAATGGCATTGTGTTCTTGAGCCTGAACCGGGCGCAGCGGCTTGTGCGCTTGCGGCGGCGCGAGGCTGCTCGCTTTGGGCCTCGAATTTTGCCGGGTGGGGACATGGTAGAGCTGCATCGCGGGTTTCTCGATTGGGCGATGTCCTATGACGATGCCGATGCACCTGGGCGGTCGCGCCATAGGCAAGAGGCGTGGTTGGAGCGGCAACGCGCACCTGTGTTGCGGCTTGATGCGGTGGGCGCAGTTAACGACATGGTTCAGAAGGTGATTGAGGGGTTGCAGATTACCTAAGAACCTCTGGGTGGAAACATCCCGCGTTGTCGAGCCGCGGCGCGCCAAAGCTTTTTTCGAGCATCGGGCGTTTCAAATTGGGCATAGCAGCCATTCGAATATTTTGGCCAATCAATGGCCAATCCAAGCCTGACCAATTCTTCTGACAAGTCGCGCCCATCGAGCAAATAACAGCGGGCGACCTCGCGGTTATAGCTTTGATCTTTGCAAAATTCGGCCCTAATGACATGGCCTTTGGTGAGTGCAATCATCGCGCTTTTTGCTTTTCTACCATAGGGATGGTCCATCTCGGGTGCATCAATTCCGAAAATTCGTATGGCGTAATTTCCAATTTGGATCGTATCTCCGTCGACCACCCAACATTTTCCTGAAAGGGTATTTGCACATGTTTCAACAGGGGCTTTTTTGTTCTTGGAGGGCGGGGCGTACCTAGGCCTTGGAGTGCGTCGAGTTGCTCGGGCTTGTGGTTTACTTTGCGGACTTAGAGATGTGCCAAGCAGGTAAACGACACCAGCGAGCACCGCGAGAACTAGAATAGCTTCCATTTGAAAACTTTATAGAATGAAAATAACCACAAATGCATCTTATGCGTGTAAACGGTGCGCGCGCAACTAGATTTCACATAGTGAACGCCTACTGGCGCGGGGGTGAAATATCGGCTATGGGCGGCGCATGAACACACGCGCCGGATTTGTAGCCCTGATCGGAGAGCCCAACGCGGGCAAATCCACCCTCCTTAATCGCATGGTGGGGGCGAAGGTTTCTATTGTCACCCATAAGGTTCAAACGACGCGAACGCGCATTCGTGGCGTCGCTTTGGCGGGTGAGGCGCAGATCGTTTTTGTTGATACGCCAGGGCTATTTAAGCCGCGTCGGCGGTTGGATCGGGCGATGGTTGCTGCGGCTTGGGGGGGAGCGGCGGATGCGGATGTGATCGTGCTTCTTATTGAGGCGCATCGTGGGTTGACGGAGGGGGTGAAGCGCATTCTCGACGGGCTGCCCGCGGTGGCGAAGGGGCGGAAGGTGGCTTTGGCCATCAACAAGATCGACCGCACGGAGGCGCCGAAGCTTTTGAAGCTGACGCAAGAGATCAACGAGCGCTTTGAATTTTCCAAGACATTCATGATTTCTGCGGAAAAAGGCCATGGCGTGGAAGCGCTGCGGGATTGGCTGGCGATGGAATTGCCTGAGAGTCCATGGCTTTACCCAGAAGATCAGCTGGCAGATTTGCCAATGCGGATGATTGCGGCGGAGATGACGCGGGAGAAGCTGACGCTTCGGCTGCATCAGGAATTGCCATACCAGTTGACCGTTGAAACCGAGATGTGGACCGAAAAGCCAGATGGATCTGCGCGGATTGACCAGTTGATCTATGTCTCGCGCCCCGGTCACAAGGGCATCATTCTGGGCAATAAGGGCGAAACTATTAAGGCGATCGGGCAGTCCGCGCGGGCCGAAATTGAAGAGTTCCTTGGCCGAAAAGTCCATTTATTCCTGCAGGTTAAGGTTCGCGAGAACTGGTTGGATGAGGCGGAGCGCTATTCGGAAATGGGCCTGGATTTTAAGGATGGCAATGCTTGAGCCACGGCTCACAGCCCGGTTTTGGGTGGATGCCTATCTGACCCGACTGCGGCTGCACGACATTCCCGCCTTCATTGTCGCCCATGGAGATGACACGGCAGGCGCGGTCATCGTCAAACTTTCCCCGCTGAACGGCACCGCCACGGCCTATGCGCGGGCTTGGGATTTATCAACAGGTGCAAGGGCTTGGACCGTTTTGGCGCAGGGTGCCGAGCCAGAAGTGGACGCCGCGATCCGACGTCAACGCGGGTATGATCCCGACCTTTGGGTGATCGAAGTCGAAGACCGGGCGTGGCGGCATTTGCTGGGCGATGAGGGCTTGGCCTGACAGATTAAGCCAATCTCACCCCATCGTCCCGGGCTGTTCATCTTTGGCGATTTTGACGAAATTTGACGTATGATTTACGTATGGGTGGTGTCTGGCCCACGTCATGACGTGTTGCCTTAACTTTTCCCGCGCCGAATGCGATGGTTTGCGGGAGACTGCACCCCAAAGAGAGGCGACTGGCGGGATGATCGAATGGCGTGACACCGCGATTTGTCTGGGCTCTCGCCCGCATGGTGAAAGCGCCGTTATTCTGGACGTGTTCACGCCGAACCAAGGACGGCATTCGGGGATGGTGCGCGGGGGGGCGGGCCGGAAGATGGGGCCGATTCTACAACCGGGCGCGCAGCTGGATGTGGTGTGGAAAGCCCGGCTTGACGATCATCTGGGGTCGTTCACCGTGGAGCCTGTTCGCAGCCGTATGGCGCAGGCGCTGGCGCATCGGGTGGCGTTGCATGGCGTCTCGGCGGTGACCGAGACGCTGCGTGTGGTTCTGGCCGAACGCGACCCGCATCCCCGGCTGTATCGCGCGACAGAAGGGTTGCTTGATTTGCTCGATCAACCGGACCTTTGGCCTTTGGGGTATCTGCGCTGGGAGATGTTGCTGTTGGAGGTCTTGGGGTTTGGGCTGGATTTGGACCGCTGTGTCACAAGTGGGAGCACAGAGGATCTGGTGTATATCTCGCCAAAGAGTGGCCGCGCGGTAAGCCGGGTGGCGGCTGGCGATTGGGCGGATCGGCTTTTGCCGATGGTGCCATGTTTGCGCGGGGCTGATGGGGAAAATGCGGATGTAGCGGCCGCGCTGGACGTGACGGGGTATTTTCTAGCCAAGAATGGCACGGTGGAGGGTAAGCTGCCCGAAGCACGCGCGCGGTTTTTGGCGGTGCTGCGGAGTTCAGGGGGCGTTTGATGTGGAGAGGAGTGATATTCGCTTTTTCACTCGGCCTCTTGGGCGTCTGTGCCAGCATGTTCTATGGCCAGTTTTATCAATGGCGCGCTTGTTTCAATGACTTGGGGCGTTGTTTCGACCCGGAAACGGGTGTGGTCTATCAGGCGCAGTCAGGGGTGGTGTGGCTGATGTTGACGGTATTGGTATTCGCGGGCGTGCTGTATCAGGTCTGGAAATGGTGCAGAGCCGAGGAGTGACAGAGGGTCTGCGCCTGCGCGCCTGATTGGGCCGCACGCATCAAGCTTAGCGCAGGGCCAGCACCAGATCCACCAGAGTGCCCATCGCGGCGCCGGGATCTTCTGAGTTGCGACGGCTGAGATCGGCCAGACCGATGCCTGCGCCCAAGAGCAGGCGCGCAATTTCGGGATTGGTAATGCCCATATCGCCAAGAAGGCCGTGCAGGAGCGTCAGGCTGTGGGTGTCTATCGCGGCCAGTGTGTCGGCGGCCGCGGGGGTGCCAAGGGCCCAAGCGCGCACGGCAGGGCCAAGCGGCGTGTCGGCAAGATCTGGGGTCAGGACGCGCGGAGCAATCTGGCCAAAGCGACGCAATTGCGCGGCGGGGGTCAGGCTGCG